>JGI994J12354_10000059_pt1 | contig 96091 bp, 92 predicted proteins | sample IntmicLarv3ML3BL_FD_12354 | JGI IMG/M metagenome (IMG submission 12354) | reverse complement strand
GGGGGGGGGGGGGGGCGAGCTAGAGCCCGTTACCTTAAGATTTATCTTCCACGGCGAGAAGAGATCAGCAACTGACCAAGTATGGGAAGCGATTGCGGACTATACTCGAGATACGTTGAATGCCGACTTTGATATTCAATTTATTTCAGGAACTGATTACACTGACAGAACTATGGTAATGGCTTCGGCAGGTGAAGCATGGGATATGAACTTTGATGCTGACTGGTTAAGTATTATTAGAATGATTAACCAAGGTGCATACTTAGAGTTAGAAGATTTACTGCCTGAGTACGCACCAACACTATATGCGAAATACCAAGAGTCAGGTATTCTTGATGCAGCGACTCTAAATGGTCACGTATATGCACTTCCATGGACAATGACGATGAACTTCCGTGATATGTTCCTATGGAGAGGTGACCTTGCTGACGAAGCTGGAATTGATACTAGTAATATCAAAGATTGGGAATCAATCGATGCATTCTTACAAGAATTACAAGCGGCTTATCCAGATCGTTTAGTTCATGAGCCTGTAATTCAAATTGGTACTCAAGAAAATATCGTAGCGCTAGATTATGGTCTAGGTGTTAGACTAGATGACCCAGAGCTTAAGGTATTCCCATTAGAGACTAGCCAAACAATGAAAGATTCAGGTCACTATGGTGAGAAATGGCAAAATGAAGGGATTATCTGGGCCGACGTTTTAACAGATAATCTAGATTCAAATATGTTAATTGACCAAGGTAGACTTATTACAGCATTTGGTAACCATGAGAAAGCCAACGCCAAAAGAGCATGGGCAGAAGAAGGCGCACGTTGGGATTCAGCACTTATTTATCCAGAAGGATTATATCCTAACCGTTCACCACTTTCAAATGCAATGGCTATTTCAATTACAAGTGAGAATCCAGAACGTACATTGATGTTTATGGAAATGCTTGAAACTGACCAAAAATTATATGACATGGTTCACTTCGGTCTTGAAGGTGTAACATTTGAATATGATGGCGAAGCAGTTGTGTATCCAGAAGGAATGGATGCAGCTAGTTCAAACTACATGGACTGGGGCGGACGTTGGGCACTTTGGAAACCTCAATTCATGCGTCCAGATGCGACATATGATGAAGGCTTCTGGGAAAGAGAAGCAGAATTTGCAGCTTCTATGCCTGAAAATATCATTTCACCACTAGGTGGATTCGTATTTGATAATAGTAGCGTTAGTACTGAGGTAGCACTTCGTGACCAAATATATGGTGATGCATGGTTGCTTCTAGGAGCTGGACTGTCAAATGATGGATACGAAAAGACCCTTGAGCAAATCCACCAAGATTCGCTTGCAATTGGGTTAGATAAGATTGTTGAAGAGTATCAACGTCAGCTTGATGAATTTGTAGCAAATAAATAAGCTTTAATTGGAAGGGCGAGACTAGTTAAAGCTAGTTTCGCCTTTTTGCAGCTTCTATGCACAGTTGCTTAAGAGGCAATAGAATCGTAGATATGAGTAAAAATACGGAAAAATACTTGTTGAAACATGATGGATATTATGGTAGAATGTTTATTAGTTGTCATAGGAGGTAAAGTATGAGCGTATTAAAAGTTATTATTACAATTATATATGTAATTAACTGCATTGGATTAGCGGCAGTTGTACTATTGCAAGAAGGCAAGCAGCAAGGGCTCGGTAGTGTTGCTGGAATGGCAGATACGTATTGGGGACAGAACAAAGGGCGTTCAATGGAAGGCGCACTAGTTAAAGCTACAAGAATCATGGCTGGTTTGTTCATCGCACTATCGCTATTATTAAACATGAACTTTTAGAACAAAAGGAACCCTTGCATACGTGTGCAGGGGTTCTATTTTGCTTAATTGGAAGAACGCTCGGCACGACGCTGCCAGCAGACACTTTGTTCCTTTATAGGAAAGTGCTCCTATAAAGCAAAGAAACAATAAAAGATTAGGAGAAAGATTGAATAAAAAAGTATTAAAAAATAGAGAGAAAATGATATATGAATTGATTTGTAATAAGGACTATATGCCAATGCGAATCAAAGAAATTGCAATTTTATTGCAGATACCAAAAGAAAAGCGCAGGGAGCTAGAAGCGGTTCTAGAAAGCTTGATTGAAGAAGGGAAGATATCCGTAACCAAGCGTGGTAAGTACCACAAGGCGAAGAAGGTTGAGCGACGAGAACGAGTGAATCAAGAAGCGTTGTTAACGGGAACCTTCATAGGTCACCCAAAGGGGTTTGGCTTTGTCGAAATAGCTGACGCCGATGAAGATATTTATATTCCCGTTGATAACATTAATAACGCCTTTCATATGGACCAAGTGCGAGTGAAGTTAGGGCGAAAGCCCGAAGGTCGCCGCCAAGAAGGGATAATTACGGAGATTATCAGTCATGGTATTACCGAAGTTATTGGCACCTTTGAATTGAGCAAGAATTATGGTTTCGTAGTTTCAGATAACCTTAAGATTAATCGTGATATCTTTATCGCTAAGGAATATCGAAAGGAAGCCAGGGATGGCGATAAAGTTATCGTCTCAATACTTAATTATGGCAAAAGAAACAAAAGTCCAGAAGGCCGAATCAAAGAGGTTCTTGGCAAGATAGGCGACCCTGGGGTTGACATTTTATCGATTGCAAGGAGTTATGGCTTGCCAGTTGAATTTCCTGAGAAAGTAGTCAATCAAGCTAAACGCGTCAAGCAAGAGATACAAGAAGGTGATTTCGAGGGTCGTGAAGATTTACGGAATTGGCAATGTGTTACCATTGATGGTGAAGATGCCAAAGACCTTGATGATGCCATTACGCTTGTTAAGGATGGAGATGATTATGTCTTAGGTGTTCATATTGCCGATGTCGCTAATTATGTTCAAGAGAATAGTGCGCTTGACCACGAGGCCTTAAAGCGTGGGACTAGTGCTTATCTAATTGATAGAGTTATTCCGATGTTGCCCAAGGAACTATCTAACGGTATTTGTTCTTTGAATGCTGGTGCCGATAGGTTGGCACTTAGTTGTATTATGCAACTTGATAGTAAGGGTAAGCTGCTTAAGCATCGACTTTGTGAGAGTGTTATACATGTTAATAAGCGAATGACTTATACAGCAGTAAAGCAGATTCTTGAAGATAGAGATACCGAATTAATGACTGAATATCAAGAATTTTATCCAATCCTTGAGCGGATGCAAGAGCTATCGTCAATCTTACGTCAGAATAGAAAACGTCGCGGTTCGATTGATTTTGATTTTCCAGAGAGTGAAATCCATCTTGATGAACAAGGTAAGCCGATTGAGATTATCGCTCATGAATCGAATGTTGCAACGAAGATTATTGAAGATTTCATGTTGTTAGCAAATGAGACGGTAGCGCAAGAGTATTGTACCCGCGAGATACCATTTTTGTATCGAACCCATGAAGACCCAGATATGGAGAAGATGGAAGGAGTGCTTTCGTTTATTAGAAATAGTGGGGTGAAGGTTCGAAAAGAAAAGCAGGTAGTAACGCCAAAAGAGATTCAGAAGATTCTAACAGCTATTGAGGGAACAACGCAGGAACCACTGATTAGTAGATTGCTTCTTAGGTCAATGAAACAAGCGCGTTATACGACGGGTTGTAGTGGTCATTTTGGCTTGGCAGCGAAGCATTATTCACATTTTACATCACCAATTAGACGATACCCTGATTTGCAGATTCATCGGATTATCAAAGATTCTCTGAGAGGACGGATGAATCAGACAAGAATTGAGCATTATGCCCGTTTTCTTGAAGATGTCGCAAGACAGTCAAGTGCGATGGAGCGTCGAGCCGAAGAGGCGGAGCGCGAGACGATTAAGCTTAAGAAGGCGGAATATATGCGGGCATATCTCGGTGAGGAGATGACAGGGGTTATCAGCGGGGTAACCGCGTGGGGACTATATGTTGAATTGCCGAACACTGTCGAGGGATTAGTCCATGTCAGTACCTTAAGAGATAGTTATTACACCTTTGACGAAGAGCATTATCGGATGGTTAGCGAGGATAGTACAAAGATATATGAACTAGGACAAACAGTTAAGGTTAAAGTGCGAGAGGTGGATATGACTACTAAGACCATTGATTTCATTTTAGCAGAGGAAGAGTAAGATGGGTAAAGAAGCCGGTGACCGCATGGTTGCAAATAACAAAAAAGCATATCACGATTATTTTGTTGAGGATTCATTTGAAGCAGGAATTGCTTTGCATGGAACTGAAGTTAAGTCGTTACGAATGGGCAAGTGCAGTATTAAGGAGTCTTTTGTCAAAATAGAAAATGGTGAAGTCTTCATTTATGGGATGCACATTAGCCCCTATGAAAAGGGGAATATTTTCAACAAAGACCCATTGCGGATTAAGAAATTATTGCTACATAAGTATGAGATTAATAAGATTCAAGGAAAGTTAGCGGAAAAGGGCTTTACTTTAGTGCCTTTGAAGGTTTATTTTAAAGGTAGCTTGGTGAAGGTAGCGATTGGTCTTGCTAAAGGTAAAAAGCAATACGATAAGCGCCAAGATATCGCCAAAAAGGACCAACGAAGAGAAGCGCAAAGAGAATTTAAGGTTAAGAACTTGTATTGATAGGACATATCGTGATATACTATGCTTGTGAATAAACAAGATGTCTGCCAACCAATCAAGAGTAATTAGGGCTTGTACTGGTTTCGACGGGGGTTTTGAAGTTTGGGAAGCCATTCGCAGTTTCTGGGACTGCGTCACCAACCTGGAAAATTAAATTTAAACGCAGACGAAAATTTAGCGTACGCTGCCTAGTGGCAGTTGTCGGAGTATAGGCTTCTCGCAACCTACACATCGGCATCAAATTTAGCGAGGCACTTCACCTCCAAAGCTTTGCGGAGCTGGAAGAACTTATGAAGCTACTGAAACTATTAGCCTGTCATTAGGCGAATAGCAGAGGGAATGTCAATATAATGACTGTAATGGGAGAGGCCTAAATGGATGGGCTTTCGGACACGGGTTCAAATCCCGTCAGGTCCATAGTAGGATTAGGGTACCAAAGGGTCTTTTGACACTAGTATCCTTAGAAATAGAGTCGAAGAGTTTCGTAATGACGAAGCTTTTCGACTCTATTTTATGAGCATAATTATTAGAATTTTAGGATTGGTTCTTGAGAATCTGAGTTTCCTTCATCAAATTCATATGACGCTCGTTAGCATCTTTTATTAAATCATAATTACGAGTCTCGATGCCCTTGACGATATCACGATGCAGTGACCAAGACAAATCGATAATTTCGCTGATATTAGTAGAATTCTTTAGGTTGGACCTAGCGATAAGCATAATGGTTTCGACTTCATTGATGTACTTTACTAATCTTGAGAAATGCGTTATCTCAGCCGTCATAATATGGAATTTGATATCTGTCTGGTTATGTAGTTCAATGCGCTTCTCCAAATCATAAGCTTGGAAGGTATCAATACAATCATATAATCGTTCAACATCCTTTTCGGTAGCTAACTCTACACAGCGACGATAGCTGAAATCCTCCAACACCATTCTTAGGTCTAACAAATCCAATAAATCCTGTCTAGCAAGCTCAACGCAGTATAAGCCTTTGCGGGGCACATATGTAATAAAGCCGTTTTGTGATAACTGCTTGACGGCTTCACGGACAGGAGTGCGGCTAGTACCCATTTGTTCGGCAATAACATCTTCTCTAATTCGTTCGCCAGGTTTGATTTTCCCATCAACAATTTGATTGAGTATAAAGTTATAAGCATTTTTGGTTAATACTGAGGTATTCATTTTATCAACACCTTTCATTTATTTTTGCTAGTAGGTAAGATTACTTACTACTTCAAATTACAAAGAATCAGCTGTAAAAAACAGCCTACAAATGTAATTATACCAGAAATGAGACAAAAGTCCATTGATTCAAGTTTTTTTGCTTGATTAATAAAAAAGCAAAAGATATGATAAGTAAAATTAAGCAGAAAGAAATTGGTAATAGTGCACTAATTTGCAATAGCGGTATTGTGTGAATATACAAAGTTAATAAAAAAACTTTACTTTTGCCCTAACACATGCTAATTTAATTATAAATTATAATTTATAAAATAAACGACAAAACAGGTAGACAAAAGAAAGGAACGGTATTTGATGAAGTATTTTTGTGCAGAGGGCTTAGGGCGAGTTATCATTTTAGAATTGGAGAGAGGAGAGAAAATAATAGAGTCAGTAGAGTCGGCTTTAGCAAAAGAAGGCATTAAGAATGCCTACATTGCTAGTGGTATCGGTTCTGTGCAACATCTGGAATTTCATCGACCACTAACGATGGACGAAGCGACAGTTGATGAATATGTAAGTTTTGATCAACCATTTGAGTTAGGCTGTATTTCTGGAACTATTATTGATGGGGTTGCTCATTTACATTTTTCAATGGGAAGTTATGAAAGTTTACAAATAGGACATTTAGAGCTAGGTACAGAAGTATTATATCTTGCAGAATTAACGATAGTAGAGATTGAAGGACTTCAATTAGAACGGGTGCTAACACCTGAAAAAGTAAAGAAGTTGTTTCCCAAAGAATAGCAAATTGCTGGAGGTGCTGATTAATGATACACGAAATCTATGAAAGGTCATCGATAGACCTTAATGGGACATGGAAGTATAAGATTGACCAAAACGATATTGGCGTAAGACAAAGCTATTATCTGACAAACACAAAGTATGATACTTGGAAGGATATCAAGGTTCCACATAACTGGTATCTAGAAGAAGAGATTGGCGATTACTTTGGTACTATTTGGTATGAAAGAAGGTTTACAACTCCTTTAGAATACAAGGGACAGCGACTGTTCTTACATTTTGAGGGGATTGATTATATCACAGAGGTGTGGTTGAACGGACACTATTTAGGATTTCATGAAGGGATGTTTGACCCATTTGATTTTGAAGTGACAGATTATGTGAAATATGGTGAAGACAATATTTTGGTTGTTAGAGATAGTGCACCAAAAGATAATACCGAATATATCCTAGCAGATGAAGAAGAAACACCACTTTCAATTCCTTATAAGTATCATCAAGCTAAAGGAATTACCCAAATCAAAGGACATATGATTGATGCCATGCATCGACCTGGTTCAATGACATCATTTAGACAAGATGGTAATTCAGGCGGAATTTGGGGCGATGTAAAGTTAGTTGCAAAGCCAGATGTATATATTGATTATGTGAAAAGCTACACCCAAATTGTCTATAAGAAAGACTGGTTAGGTGACCAACAAGATAAACCTGATGGAACAGGCTTGGCATCATTTGATGTTTATATTAATAGTAGCAAGGAAGAAGCAATCAGAACGACAATTAAGCTAGACGTTTCGGCTTATAATTTTGACGATGAAGCAGTCCACACTATTTCACGTGATGTGGTCGTTTTGCCAGGCGATAATGTTTTCAAAATCGTACTAACGATTCCTGATGTTAAGCTGTGGTGGACTTGGGACCATGGTGACCCAAATATGTACACAGCTAAAGTGATGGTCGAAGATGATGAAGCGAAGCTTAACATTGCTGTAAAAGATATTGTCACTGATGAAAAGGGACAATGGTACCTAAATGGTAAGAAGATTTTCTTACGCGGAATGCGATACATTTCAAGCTTATGGATGAGTGAAGCCAACGAAGAGATGTGGAAGAAAGATTTCGACAAAATGCTAGACATGGATATTAATGCTATCCGTATTGGTAGTCACATGGAAAAAGATGGCTTGTACCAGATGTGTGATGAGATGGGACTGTTAATGTGGCAGGTATTCCCGCTTCATTACTGTATTGATGATAGTGATGATGTGATTGATAGAGCATCGGATATGATGTACAACATGGGGCTGATGTTGACTAACCATGCTTGTATGGGGATGTGGTCAGTATATAAGGAACCAGAAATATATGGATTAGTTGAACGACCAAACAACTATTTTAGACTATGTGAAGTTCTAAAAGAAACATTGAGTATGGTTGACCCAGTTCGCTGGGTGCATAAAGGTGACTATCGTGAAGGCGTCCAAAATATCATGATTGGTTCTTGCCAAGATGGCGATATGGATATCCTAACTACGGAAATAGCACCAAATATTGTTGAGTTCGGAGCGGATTCAGTTCCTTGCCTAGAGACATTAAAGAAATTTATTCCAGAAGATAAGCTTTGGCCACCAGATTGGGATACATGGGAATATTGGGGCTTGTTCTTCAGAAATCAGTTTAAGCGCGCGAAAGTAGAGATGGGAAATTCTATCGAAGAATTCATTCACAATACACAAGCTTATGAAGCACTGGTAGTAAAAGAACAAATTGAAGTCCTCAGACAAAGAAAATATCAACCAGTAGCATCGATGTTTTTATACTATTGGAGTGATGCTTGTCCGATTATGGGTTCTGGATTATTTGACTATTATAGAGAACCATATCAAGTGTATGAGTCGATGAAGAGTGTCTATACACAAGTTCTTGTTAGTCTTGAATGGAACAAAGACCCTTATGTGATTGGGCGCGAGAAAAAATATAACCGAACCGAAGTATTTGAAGGGAAGATTTGGGTAAACAATGACCATTTCGAAGAAATCAAAGATGCTCAAGTCCGTTGGCAAATACGAAGAATCGATAGTGAAGAAATCCTTGTAGATAATACTATTGTTACTACCCTAGCTGAGGATTCAGCAGAAGTATTAGACAAGATAAGTTGGATTATTCCAGAAGATTATATTGGTGAATATATCGTTGAAATGACGGTAAAGAGTCACGATGATCAGGTACTTTCTTTCAATACGATGCGATTTAAAGCTTGTAATTAATCTAACAAATATCAAAAAGGGGACGAACTTATGATGATGTTACATGAAGGTCGATTGAAATTCGACTTATCTGGTACTTGGCAGTATAAAGTGGATGAGACAGATAATGGCGAATCACAAGGCTACTTTAAAGAAGATACAAACATTTCCGATTGGAAAAATATCGAGGTACCAAACAACTGGTACCTTACAGAGATAGGTGATTATTTCGGAACAATCTGGTTTAGACGAGAATTTGTTCCTGAGAAAATTAAAAGCAATGAAAGAATTTTCATTCGCTTTGGAGCAGTAGATTATATTGCTGATGTATGGTTGAACGGTATTTATCTAGGGAATCATGAAGGAATATTTAATCCGTTTGAATTCGATGTTACCAACTATCTAAAAGCTGGTGAGAAGAATATCTTAGTAGTAAAGGATAGTGCACCGAGAGATACGACAGAATATATTAATTGCGGGATGGATAAAGATACGCCACTATCAGAGCCATACCAAAGGCATCAAGCAAAGGCAATTACCCAGATTAAAGGACATATGATTGATGCTATGCATCGTCCAGGAGCGGAAACCTCGCTTCGACAGGATGGTAATTCAGCTGGAATATGGGATGTTGTTGAGTTGGTAGTTCGCCCAGAAGTGTTTGTCGAATATTGCAAGGTATCAACCAAACCAGTGCTTAAGAAGGATTGGGCGGGAGATCAGCAAGATAAGCCAGATGGTTCAGCGATGGTTAGTCTAGATGTAACCTTAACTAATACAACGAAAAAGACCATTACCAGTCACTTAGATGCAATCATTACACCAGCTAATTTTGAAAGTGATGAAATGCATAGAAGGAACCGTAAGGTTGTATTGCCACCAGGACGCACTACCGTGAAATTTGTTATTACTGTACCAGATGCCAAATTATGGTGGACTTGGGATCACGGACATCCAAATTTATATAATTTGAAGTTAGATTATCTGGACGATACTATCAATTTGAAATTTGGTATCAAGGAAGTAGTCTATGAAGAAAAGACGGGGAAATTATTTCTAAATGGTAAGCAAATTTTCTTACGTGGAATGCGCTATATTTCAAGCCAATGGATGAGTGAAGCCAACGAAGAGATGTGGCAAGAAGACTTTGACAAAATGCTTAAGATGAATATTAATTCAATTCGAATTGGTAGTCATGTAGAAAAAGATGGCGTATATACTTTATGCGATGAACTAGGACTTTTGATGTGGCAAGTATTCCCACTACATTATTGTGTTAGTGACGATGATGACTTAATCGCTAGAGCTTCGGATATGATTCGCGATATGGGTGAGATGTTAACCAACCATGCTTGTATGGGGATGTGGTCAGTATATAAAGAACCAGAAATTTATATGCTGCCAGATAAGCCAAACAATTATCACCGCCTCTGTAAAGTTTTAAAGGAAACATTAAAAACAGTTGACCCAGTGCGTTGGGTACATCTTGGTGATTATCGAGAAGGTGTTATGAACATTATGCTAGGCTGTTGTAATGATGGTGATGTTGATGTTAATGACAAGATTATCCCACCACATATTGTTGAGTTTGGTAATCAATCAATTCCTTGTCTAGAGACATTAAAGACCTTTATTCCAGAGGATAAGTTGTGGCCACCAGATTGGGATACTTGGGAATATAACGGTTTATTCTATTCTAATACTTTTAATTTTGCCAAAATAGAACTAGGCAATTCTTTAGAAGAATTTATTGAGAATACCCAAGATTATGAAGCCAATGCCGTAAAGGATCAAATCGAATTCTTGCGACAACGTAAATACTATCCAGTATCAACGATGTATTTATATTATTGGAGTGATTCGTGCCCAATTATTGGTTCGGGCTTACTAGATTATTACCGTCGACCATACAAGGTTTATGATTATATGCAGATGGTCTATACACCAGTGCTAATTAGTATTGAGCCTTCAATGCATCCATATCGACTAGGAAGAGAGAAAGTCTTTGCGGCAGGAACCTCTTTTACAGCTAAGGTTTGGGTTATTAATGACCATTATGAAAAGGTCGAAAGTGCTAAGGTTTCATGGCAAGTAGTTGATAAAGAAAGCGATGATATTGTGGCATCACACAAGTTTGAACTTGACCTTTTAGCCGATTCTTGTGAAGTACCTGACCATATAGTATTACCGCTAAAAGAAGAATATGCGGGACGAGAATTTAGGGTATTAATGAACGTAACTTCATTATCAGGTGAAGTATTATCAGATAATTATACTGATTTCAAAGTGAAATAGAAAATGAAATAAGCAAAGGAGAATAGCATGCAAGCATTGAGGAAAACAAAGGCTGGTCCAGGAGCTGAATTTGTGGAAGTACCAATACCAGAGATTAAAGAACATGAGATGCTAGTGAAAGTAAAAGCAACGGCAATGTGTAAATCAGATGTTGAAGTATTTGAATGGACACCATTAGTTGCTGGTTTGCAACTGCCATTCACATTAGGACACGAGTTTGCTGGCGAAGTCGTTGAAGTAGGGCGCCTAGTGAAGAATTTCAAACCAGGCGATAAAGTAGCTGGTGAAACACACATCCCTTGTGGCTATTGTCATGAGTGTAGAACGAACAACCAACATATCTGTAGTAATGAGATGGGCGTGTTTGGTCGGAATGTCGATGGTAGTTTTGCCGAATATATTTGTTTACCAGAGATTTCAGCAATCAAGCTTGAGCCAGATGCTGACTATGTTGAAATGTCCTTATTAGAACCATTAGGAACAGCTTTACATGCTTTGCAAAAGATTGACCCAAGTGGTAAGACTGTTGCTATCTTAGGCGTTGGAACAATTGGATTGATGGCGTGTGAATTAGCAAAGCTATTAGGTGCAGTTAAGGTAATTTCGCTTGACGTAAATGAAAGTCGATTAGCATATAGTCTAACACGCGGAGCAGATATTGCAATAAATGGTATCAAAGAAGATTTTGTAGCTCGGGTTAAAGAAGAAACCGATGGAATTGGAGTAGAGTGTATTGCTGACTTTACTGGTAATAGTATCGTTATCAATCAAGCAATTGATGCCCTAGCAACGGCTGGACGTTTAGTCCATGTTGGGATGGTTGGTGCAGAACTAACAATTCCCAACTATATGTACAGAGTGGTATATAAGGAATTAAAAATCACAGGGATTTTTGGTAGACATATGTTCAATACATGGGAAGTGCTAATGTTGATGTTGAAGAATAATAGAATTGATTTATCTGCTTATGTAGGAGCACAGATGCCATTAACCGACTATCAAAAGGCGCTAGATATGTTCGACGATATTAATGGTAGAGCAATCATGATTCCATAGCAAAGACCACAATAAGTAAGGAGAGAAAATGTTGAAATTCACTGAATTACCAAAAGAAGTTTCTATTTTTGAGGTGGCTCCAAGGGATGGCTTACAACCAGAGCCAGTATTTGTCCCAACAGAGCAAAAACTAAAATTGATTCACATGCTTGAAGATGCGGGATGTAAAAGAATTGAATTAACCTCTTTTGTTCACCCTAAATGGGTGCCACAGATGGCAGATGCAAAAGAAATAATTGATGCGATTGAACCAAAAGCAGGGGTTTCATATAATGCCTTAGTTCCTAATATGACTGGATTTGAGCGAGCATTGGATTGTGGACTTAAAGAGGTTGTTACTATTTGTAGCACTAGTGAAAGCCACAATTTTGAGAATTTGAATCATTCTACCGATGAGACGCTAAAGCAGATTGAAGAGATGAACAAGATTGCAGCGAAAGAAGGGGTGAAGGTTCGTTCTTACATTGCCACCGTCTTTGGTTGTCCGATTGAAGGTGAAGAGTCACCAGAGCGAGCATTAGAAGTCGCTTTAGCTTTAGAAAGCTTTGGCTCATACGAAGTTTCTCTTGGTGATACGACGGGGATGGCGAATCCGATTACCGCGTATGAGATACCAAAGATGATTAAAGAGAAATTGACAAAAGCAAGCCTAGCGGTTCATTATCACAAATTTAATGGCTTGGAATTTGCTAATAATCTAGCATCGTTACAAGCGGGAATTACTATCTTTGATGGCGCAGCTGGTGGTCTAGGTGGCTGTCCTTATGCACCAGGGGCGAAGGGGAATTGTCAGACTGAGGTTCTAGTTGAAATGTTCCATCGAATGGGCGTTGAAACAGGAATTAATTTAGATAAGATAGTTGAAGCTGGAAAATATGCGCAGACATTAAGCACATTACTACATCAAAAGTGTGATTAGGAGGCAAACGATGGCAGAATTATTACAAAGTATCAAAAGCCGTTATAACAGTGGTGAGATTAAATCACAACATTTAGAGACGGTTATCTTTGAAGAAATTTACAAATCAGATGCGACACAAGTGAAAGAAGCCTGTAATGATGCAGCAGTAATTCGTTGCGAAAGAATTGAAGAATTAACAGGAGCATCTTTTCCACAGATTAAGAATAATAGAATTGATAACTGTACCTTAGTTGGCGGTGAGCGAATTCTATCAGGAATTGAAGGTAAGATTGGAACTGCAACCCTACCTATGGGTGTTGCTGGACCTATCAAAATCAATGGTGAGTATGTTAATGAAGAAGTCTATATCCCAATGGCGACTAATGAAGCTGCTTTAATTGCAGGTGTTCAAAGAGGGATGAAGGCAATCAACATGGCGGGTGGTTTAAAGACAATGGTTCACTTTGATGGCATGACCCGTGCTCCTCTAATTGAAGCTCCCAATATTTACGAAGGACGTAAATTATGTGAGCGAGTAAAGACTGACTTGGCGTTTCTAGCGGAGTTAGGGAAATATTGCAAAGACCCATTTGTTAGACTTGAACGCATTGACCCTTATCAGTTAGGTACGAAAGTATTTCTACGCATGATTTTTAAAACCGGTGATGCGATGGGGATGAATGGTGTTACCAAAGCATCGGCAGATATTGTTAGAGCATTATTGGCGAGCTTGCCAGACTGGAAATTGCTAACGATTAGTAGTAACTTGTGTAGCGATAAGAAAAATAACCATATCAATGTCTTAAACAATAGAGGTAAGGCGGTCGAAACCGAAGTGTTTATTCCAAGCGAAGTCTTAACTAAGGTATTTAAGGCAGGGGTAAATCCAAGAAGTGTGGAGAAAGTTGTCTTCCATAAATGTTATCTAGGTTCAACCTTAAGCGGGACACTTAGTGGCTTTAATGTAAATGCGGCTAATTCGCTAGCTGCGGTATATGCCGCAACAGGACAAGACATGGCTCATGTTATTACCTCAGCAAGTTGTTTTGTTCAAGCTGATGCAACCGAAGATGGCTTACATTTTATGGTTAGTCTTCCTTGTATGGAATTAGCAACAATTGGTGGTGGAACGATGTTTGGAACTGCCAAGGAAGCTTTGAATATGATTGGCTGTGGTGGCTTTGGAACGAGTATTGATGATAACAAGAATGTTCTTAGACTTGCCGAGATTACCGCAGCAGCAGTTACTGCACTTGACTTGAATACAGCATGTGCACAAGCAGCTGGGTATGAAATGGCTGATTCTCATGTGAAATTAGCACGTGGAGAAGAAGATAAATAATGACCACTATATAAAGAAAATACATATAGCAGGTAACCAAATAGTTAGACCAAAAAAGGAGGAAAAAAGTAATGAAAAAGACAAAAATTGGAGCTTTACTATTAACAGGAATCATGCTTTTGTCGCTTGCAGCATGCGGTCAAAAAGCAGCAGAACCAGCAACTAGTGGTGATACAACCAAAGAAGCTGGTGGCGAAACAACAGAAGCAGCAGGTGGTGATTTGAGTGGTGATTTACGTGTAACTTGGTGGGGCAATACACAACGTGATCAACTATACCAACAAATCAACGAGATGTTTATGGCTGAGCATCCAGGCGTAAATATTATCACTGAAAGTCCAGGCTGGAACGATTATTGGCCAGCAGTAGCAACATCATTTGCAAGTGGAAGTGCACCAGATGTAATCCAATTCCAATCAGGTCGCGTAGGCGAGTTTGTACCAATGGGAGTTCTAGCACCACTTGATGAGTATGTAGATAATGGAACTATCAATCTTGAAGGTTGGAATAAAGATTTAGCAAATACAGGAATCTTTGATAACAACCTATACATGGTAACATTGGGTATTACCGCACAGACATGTTACATCAACCAAACCTACCTTGATGAATTAGGGATTGAGCTTTGGGCTGAAGATGAAGATATTACCTGGGATGAATTTACCAAATTCATGAAAGAAGTTCAAGATAAATTACCAGCAGGCTCACATGCCTTACAAGAAATCGCTAAAAACAATGACTTAATCTGGTTATGGATGAGACAACATACACCAGCAGGTGTTGAGTGGACGGATGCTGAAGGTAACTTCGCACCAACCGAAGAGGCATTGACAAAATGGTTTGATTTAGCTGATAAAATGCGTCAAGAAGAATCACTTCCTTCAGTAGCATTAGGACAAGAATGGGAACAATTATCTTGGGAAGAAGGCGCTTTCGTTAATCGTAATGTTGTATTCTATTTTGCAAATGCAAATCAAATTATGACATACCAAAATGCCACCGAAGACAAAATTGTTATGAGAAAAGTTCCAACTGCACCAGACGCTGATAATGCACACGGAGACCTTCTTATCTCTTCAGCATTTGCTGTTTCTGAAGCATCTAAGCAAAAAGAATTAGCAGCAACATATATCGACTTTTTTGCTAATAACATCGAAGCACAAAAAGTATTCAACTTTGAGCTTGGTGTACCAGGATCATTAGCAGTTCAAGAAGCATTAGTAGCAAACGCTGACCCAGCTAACATCATGGCAAATGACTATGTTAACATGGTTTCTGAAACAGCACTACCATTCGTACCAATGCAACCAGGTGTCGCAGCAGTAGTGGATGAAATTATTAAAGTTGGGCAGGAAGTAGGGGCAGGCTCTAGAGATACAACAAGTGCAGCTCAAACAGTTCTTAGTACCGCAAATGACCTAATCCGTACAAACAGATAATTTTCACAGACAGAATGCAGGTTGTGTATTACTCGTTTAAATGCACAGTCTGCATTAATTTTAAACAATTATTGAAAGGGGGTATAACCTTGAAAAAATTCATGAACAAACATGCCGGATATGTATTTCTGACACCATGGTTTATCGGTTTTCTAGTGTTGACACTTGTTCCGTTACTAATATCGCTTTACTATTCGTTTACGGATTTTAATATGTTATCAGAACCAGTCTTTGTTGGTCTTGAAAACTACAAGCGAGCCTTTACAACTGATTCTAGTTTCTGGATTACAGTTAGAGTTACATTGACATATGTATTTCTTTCGGTGCCGTTACAAATCTTAGTTTCATTGGTTTTAGCATTTTTACTTAATAAATCAATACCTTTCTTATCGGGAATAAGGGCCGCTTTTTACATCCCTTCACTCCTAGGAGGTAGTGTTGCTGTAGCGATATTATGGCGACAAATTTTCGGTGTTGCGGGTATCTTTAATGTCTTTTTAAATAGTATTGGCTTAACTTCGCTATCGACAATTAGCTGGACGGCTGACCCGAGATTTTCACTAGGCTCATTGGTGCTTCTAAGAATGTGGCAATTTGGTTCCCCAATGATTATTTTCTTAGCCGGGATTAAACAAGTGCCAGCTTCATATATCGAAGCGGCAGAAGTAGATGGAGCTAATAGATTCACTCAGATTACTAAAATTATTCTTCCTTCATTATCACCAATTATCTTATTTAATTTGGTAATGCAGATTATTAGTGCGTTTAAAGTATTTACCGAAGCATTTGTAATCGCCGGTTCTGATGGTGGTGTCGGTGGCAGTTTGTTAGTATATACAATGCATATTTATAATACCGGATTCAAACAGATGCGCTTAGGATATGCGTCAGCTCTTTCGTGGATATTGGTAATTATGGTAGGGTTATTTACGATTCTCGCCTTTAAGATGTCTGATAAACACGTACACTATGAGTAGAAGGGAGGACGACTAAATGAAAAAGTATGTAAAGACAAGAAAAACGATAAGATTTATATTGTTAGCACTGACAGCACTGATTATGCTATATCCATTAGTTTGGATGGTAACAAGCTCGTTTAAGCCTGAAGAAACCATCTTTCAGAATTTGAGCTTGATTCCAAAGGGCTTTACACTAGAGAACTATATAATTGGTTGGCAATCGAATAAAGTAGCAACTTTTACCAATTATTTTATTAATTCAATGATAATATCGATTCTCTGTGTTGTGGGTAATCTACTTGCCTGTTCCTTAGCAGCATATGCCTTTGCTAGATTAGACTTCAAATTCAAGGGACTGTTTTTTGGTTTGATGATGTTAACAATGATGGTACCGCAACATGCGACGATTGTTCCCCAGTTTGTTTACTTTACGCGATTAGGCTTGAATGATACGATTATTCCGGTTATTCTGCCGAAGTTTTTAGCAATGGATGGCTTCTTTATCTTTCTGATTGTACAGTTTATTAGAGGTCTACCAAAGGAATTAGATGAGGCAGCCGTAATAGATGGTTGTAGCAAATATACGATTTATACCAAGGTGTTATTACCACTTTGTAAGCCAGCTTTAATTAGCACCGTTATCTTCACCTTTATCTGGTCTTGGAACGATTTCTTTACCCAGCTTATTTATTTAAGAGATCCGTTCAAATGGACGGTAACATTAGGACTTCGCTTATTTGTTGACCCAACGGCTAAGAGTGCTTATGGTGCGATGTTTGCAATGTCAACATTATCTTTGGTTCCGGTTATTGTTTTGTTCATTTTCTTCCAGAAGTATTTAGTCGAAGGGATAGCAACAAGTGGAATCAAGGGATAAGAGGAGAGCGATATGTTGAAAATGGCAGTATCGTCTTTGACATTTGATGGTTTTGGTGATAATGATTTTACTCAAACATTTGCATTAGCCAGAAAAGTGGGATATCAACGGGTCGAATTTAACTGTTGGTACCCACAACTGTTGACGCCATCAAGGATAAGAGAATTGAAAAAGCGATGTGAAGAGGCGGGGTTGATTCCGATATCTCTACATGTTACCGCTTTTGGTGGCGATAGTAATGATGTGCTGACGATGAATGTATGTCACAAGCTAAGAGCGATTGAGGCAGCGGTAGAATTGGGTTGTCGAAGAGTCGTTGCTTCTTGTATGGAGCACCGTTCACCAGAAGGACTTTCTGCGGTTATTAAAGAGCTTGATATTTTAGCACCCGTAGCAGCGGAAGCTGATGTGTTATTGTGTCTAGAGAATCATTGTAATAATGTCTTGGAAAATGCACAGGATTATCGAGATATTTTTGCTGCGGTGAATGCTAGCCATATTGGCATTTGCCTTGATACAGGACATTTTGACGCGGCGGGTGTTGATATCGATAAATTTATTGATGAATTTTCACATAAAATAAATCATATTCATTTAAAAGAAAATAATGGTTTTGGTATTAAGCGTTTTTGTCGCTTTGGCACGGGAACAACGGATAATGTCAAAGCAGTGAAACGGCTATTAGCGAAAGGCTACAGCGGGTACATGGCGGTTGAATTATCGCCTGAAATTGGAGAAACAGGCGATAGTATTGCTTTTGGTATCGCTGATTGGGCAAAGCCGATAGAGTTATTTGCGGGACTAGAGATAGGATGAAAAGAGGACGACGAAGATGAAGACATTAATGATCGGTGCGGGCGGCATTGCTCCCCACCACTGTAATTCTTTAAAACGATTAGGCGTCGAAATTGCGGGAATATATGATGTCAACCAAGCAAGAGCAGAGGAATTGGCAAAGGAATATAATTCTCAAGCGGTGAGTGATATTGATGAAATAATCGAAACCGTAGATATGGTTCATATATTAACCCCACCGCTTAAGCGGGTTGAATATGTTAAGCAAGCGTTGGCGAAGAAAAAGCCAGTAATTATTGAGAAACCAGTCGCCGTTAGAATCGAAGATGCCATTGCTATTGAAGAGCTGGCAAAGCAAGCTGGAGTTCCAGTGATGGTTGCTTTTACCCAGCGTTTTCGCAAGGGTTATCAACTGATGATGGATTTGGTCAAAGCAGGCGATATTGGTGACATTATTAATGCAGTAGCTTTTCGAATTGGGTCAGGGCCAGGCTTTAGCGGTTCACTAAGTGATAGTTGGCGGACGAATCCCGATTTAGTTTGTGGGATGAGCATTGAGTCACTTTCGCATGATATTGATTTCTTACAATCTTTTGCTGGATATGCGACTAATGTTAAAGCTCATATTAAGGGGACAGTAACGGCGATACCAGCTTTTGATAATAATTCGGATGTGAGCTTAGAATTTGAAAATGGAGCGATTGGTAGTATAACAGCAAGCTGGAGTTCACATATTAACTTTAATGTCAAAGGAATTATTGGTACTAAAGGAAGTGCTTTTCTTAAAGGCAATGATATCTGGGATTCAACGGAATTGGTAATTAAGACCAATCAAGATGAGGTTGAGAGAATAATACCGTTAGCAGATATATATTTAGAGGGTGCTGCCTATTATGAAGAGAACAAATATTTCGTGGACTGTATTACCACAGGAACTAATCCGATTTGTGATGCAACAACAGGTCGAAAAGTATTAGAAGTTTCACTGGCTATTCAAGAATCACAAAAGACTAATAAGGGTATTAAATTATGATGAGAAAAGGTCTATGTTTAACGGCGTTATTTCCTGATGCAATGACTGATAAAAACAAGTTGATAGCGGCCTTAGAGCTAACAGCAAAGACGCAACTTTATAATGGTGTTGAATACTATTTTGAAGGAAGAAAGGCTGATTTTGAGGAAATAAAGGCGAAGGTTAAAGAGCTTGGTTTGTATTCTGTGTTTTTGGCGGGTTATCCCTTAAAGACGCAGAAGTTTGATATTTCGGCTAAGGATGAGAAGGTTAGAAAGGCAGCGGTATTAGCATGCCAAGCTTTGATTAAAAGAGCAGTGAACCTTGGTTGTGATAAGGTTTTGATTTTGAGTGGTCCAGTTTGGGAAGAACCTAACCAAGAGCTATTGGTTAACCAATTTGTGCAATCAATAAATGAAATCACAGATGAAGGTGAATATGAGACGACAATACCTGAGATATCATTGGAATTCTTCAATACGACAGGTGAGCCATATTTGGCGATAGGTGAATTGGAAACAATCAAAATGATTTGTAAGAAGCTGATGAGGACTAATTTTGGTATTACTTATGACTTTAGTCATGCGGCACAATTAGGGTTTGATATTGAAGCAACGTTCAAGGAGCTATTGCCTTGGATTCATCATGTGCATATTGCTAATTCAGTAAGTAAGGTTGTAACCTCAAAGCTATATGGTGACAAGCACCCGCTGTTTGGTGTCGCAGATGAGGATTTGAGTTTAGGTGAAGTGCAACGGTTAATGAACAAATTTCAAGAATTAGGATATTTTGCAGGTGTTTCAATTTGTTCGATGGAAATGATATCGCGGGCAGACCATTCTTGTGAGTGGTATTTTGAGCAAACCTTGGCGCAAGCCAAGATTTTGATGCAAGATATATAGTATGAAAGGAAAAAGAGGATGAAAGAATCTATTCAAAAGTATTTTCAAGTGGGAACCATTCAGTGGATGAGTTATCCAGAGCTGCCAGTTGAACAAGCAGTGGCTAAAATAGCAAAAGATGAATTTTTTCAAGCAATTGAAATCAGCAAGATGCCTGATGAAGCGACGGCTGCTAAAGTCAAGAAAATGATGGCAGAAGCCCATCTTAAGGTATGTTATGGCGCACAGCCAAGATTATTAGGACCAAAATTAAATCCTAACCATATTGATGAAGCCGAGCGTCTAAAAGCTGAAGCAACTTTAATAGAAGCTTTAGATGAAGCGGAATTTCTAGGTGCTAATACTGTTGCTTTTTTATCAGGTAAATGGGAAGAAGAGACAAAAGAAGAAGCATATCAACAATTATTAAAAACAACTCGTAATGTTTGTACTTATGCTGCTAGCAAAAATATGAATGTAGAGTTAGAAGTATTTGATTTTGATATGGATAAAGCATCTATTATCGGACCGGCTCCATTGGCAGCTAGATATGCAGCTGATATGCGCACTACTCACAGCAATTTTGGTTTATTAGTTGATTTGTCGCATTTCCCGACCACCTATGAAAGCTCTAAGTTTGTAATCCAAACACTACGTCCTTATATTACGCATTTTCATATTGGCAATGCGGTAGTGAAAGAAGATTATCCAGCTTATGGTGACCAGCATCCACGCTTTGGCTTCCCAGATAGTGCTAATGATACAGCAGAGCTGTTGGATTTCTTTACAATATTAAAAGACGAAGGATTCTTTAATGCCAAGCAGCCTTATGTGTTATCATTTGAAGTGAAGCCGTGGGAAGATGAAGATGCCGATATCATTGTAGCGAATACCAAGCGGGTCATCAATCGGGCATGGGCATTGTTAGCAGACTAAGTGTAGATAGTTAGAAAGGAATGATATTATGAATATTGTAGTATTAGATGGATATACCGAGAATCCGGGGGATTTAAGTTGGGATAGTCTTGAACAATTGGGGGATTTAAAAGTATATGATAGAACATCACTTGTTGATGAGGCAGAAATTATTTCAAGAATTGGTATCGCAGAAATAGTCATTACCAATAAGACACCACTTTCAAGAAATGTCATTGAAAAGTGTTCGGCGATTAAATATATTGGAGTTTTGGCGACTGGCTATAATGTTGTCGATGTCGATGCTGCCAAAGCAAAGGGGATACCAGTAGCTAATATTCCAACCTATGGAACAACAGCTGTTGCTCAATTTGCGATAGCGATGCTTTTGGAAATATGTCACCATGTTGGTCACCATAGTAAAGCCGTTCATGATGGGCGTTGGACTAGTAATAAAGATTGGTGTTTCTGGGATTACCCATTAATTGAACTTGCTGGTAAGACAATGGGGATTATTGGTTTTGGTCGGATAGGACAAAATACAGCCGTTCTAGCTCAAGCTTTGGGAATGAAGGTCTTAGCGTATGACACCAATCAAATTCCTGAATTAGAGTCAGATACATGTAAGTATGCGACATTAGATGAGTTACTTGAGCAATCAGAGGTTATCTCCTTGCATTGTCCTTTATTTGCGGCAACAGAAGGAATTATCAACCGTGACACGATAGCAAAGATGCGCGATGGTGTAATTATCTTGAATAACTCTAGAGGACCGTTGATTGTAGAAGCGGACTTAGCAGATGCCCTAAATAGTGGGAAAGTATATGCGGCTGGTTTGGATGTTGTTTCGTCTGAGCCAATCAAAGCAGACAATCCGTTATTAAAAGCAAAGAACTGTATTATTACACCACATATTTCGTGGGCACCAAAAGAAAGTAGACAAAGACTGATGGATATTGCTGTCGATAATGTCAAAGCCTTTATAGCAGGAGCGCCAGTTAATGTAGTAAATAGATAGAGATATCGATATCAAAAGGTTATGTGTTTCATGCTTGCGTGAAATACATAACCGTTTTTACTTTATAGGAAAGTTCACCTATAAAGCAAAAACGCTCCAAATCCTATTAGTAATTATTTTCAGCAAACTATAGTGAAATGGCTCGAATGAAGTGGATTTGAAATTATAACCTTGCATTTTCTAACTCAAGGAGCTTTGCCTTAATTTCAACGCCACCAGCATAGCCCGTTAAACTACCATTGGCACCAACGACCCGGTGACAAGGTATTATGATAGAGATTGGATTGTGACCAACGGCACCGCCGACGGCTTGGCTTGACATGCTTTTAAGGTTCATTTTATTGGCTATTTGCGAAGCTATTTCACCATAAGTGATAAGCTCGCCATATGGAATTTGACACAAGAGATGCCAGACATTTTGGCGAAAGTCGCTACCGATAGGAGCTAATGGTAGTTTTGATATAGCTGGTTGTTCACCATTGAAATAACAATCTAACCATTCTTTGGTAGTGTCGAATATCGCTAAGTCATTTTTAGTTGTCATCATCTTAGCAATGCTTCCGCCGTAATATTTCTGTCCTTCAAGCCATAGCCCAACGAGGTTATCACTATCACTGGCCAAGGTGATTAGCCCAACTGGTGAGATGTAGTTTGTTTTATAATACATATTAATCCTCCTGTGGTTGTTGCTATTAATTATATGATAGCATTTTTCGGGTTTTTAAACAATTGGATGTTCGTAAAAAAGTTAGATTAATGAACAAGGAATGTTTGTTCAACAAAGTGTGGTAAAATGATACAGAAAATATAAAAAAATTAGGGAAAATAACATTAAAATAATTATAAGATATCATTTGATTGTGAAAAATGATATAATACGAATTAAAATATATAGTAAGAGTTGTTGAAAATGCAAAATAAAAAACAAGGTGGAAAAGATGGAAAAACTTAACAAAAAGTCAATTCAGAAGATTAGTGAAATTGTGAATCGTTACCGCTATGAAAGAGGTCCAGTTAAACTAATGTTACATGATGTGCAAGAGGAATTGGGTTATATTCCGTTTGAAGCGATGGAGATGATTTCAGACACTGCTGGAGTATCAATTGCCGAGGTCTATGGTGTTGTGACCTTTTATACGCAGTTTACCACGAAGCCGAAAGGAAAGCATGTTATTAGTGTCTGTATGGGAACGGCTTGTTATGTAATAGGAGCACAGGATATATTAGACCGCTTGGTAACACTAACCAAAGCACCTGTGAATGGAACTAGTGAAGATGGAGTGTTTTCGATGGATGCCACTAGATGTATTGGGGCATGTGGTTTAGCTCCAGTCGTGACAATTGATGGTAAGGTATACGGGAATGCGAGCAAAGAAGTTGATGCAGTTGTTAGTGATATGATTGAAAAAGAACGCGGAAATATCCAGGTTGCAAAATGATAGTCAAGAGAGGATGATATATGAAATCATTAGCAGAGTTAATAAGACTTCGAGATGAAGGGAAAGCGAAGATAGCAATTCGTGAGCAAAAAGCAGTCAGCCAAGATGGAGAAGGGCAGCAGCAATTACATATCTTAGTATGCGCCGGGACGGGATGTGTTTCTTCGGAATCGGTGAAGATTTATGAAGGCTTGATACAAGGTATCAAACGGGCAGGACTTACCAAAAGGGTGACAGTTATCAAAACTGGTTGCTTTGGACTGTGTCAAAAGGGACCGATTATTGCTATTCATCCCGATAAGATTTTCTATTGTAGTGTTAAAGTAAGTGATGTTGATGAAATCTTAAGTGAACATGTTTGTAATGGCAATATAGTAAGCAGGTTACTATTGCATGATGTTGATGAGACTACTAATGAGAAAGTCTTTGACATTGAGCAATTACGTTTCTATGCCAAGCAAAAACGAATTGCCTTAAAGAACTGCGGTGTCATCAATCCCGAGGATATTACCGAGTATATTGCTAGAGACGGCTATCTTGCCCTAGGGCAGGTGCTAACCAAGATGAAACGACAAGAAGTAATTGATGAAGTTATATCCTCAGGTTTAAGAGGACGAGGCGGTGGTGGCTTCTTAAGTGGCGTGAAGTGGCAATTTGCCGCCAACCAAGATAGTGATGAGAAGTATGTTATTTGTAATGCTGATGAGGGCGACCCGGGCGCATTTATGGATCGCTCTATTTTAGAGGGTGATTCACATGCCATACTAGAGGCGATGGCGATTGTGGGATATGCTATCGGGGCGAGTTTGGGATATGTCTATATTCGGGCAGAATACCCAATAGCTGTTGAGCGCCTAGAAATAGCAATTAAACAAGCCAAAGCATATGGCTTACTTGGTAAAGCGATTCTAGGGACTGATTTTGCTTTTGATATCCAAATTCGTCTAGGGGCAGGTGCCTTTGTCTGTGGTGAAGAGACAGCCTTGATTCAATCAATTGAAGGCAAGCGGGGTGTAGCCATTACCAAGCCGCCATTTCCAGCGATTAAAGGAGTGTGGGGGAAGCCAACAGTTATCAATAATGTGGAAACGCTGGCGAACATTCCCCAGATAATCTTAAATGGGTCAGCGTGGTTTAAAGCCATTGGCACCGAGAAGTCTAGCGGGACGAAGGTCTTTGCTCTGGGCGGGAAAATCAAAAATACAGGATTAGTGGAGATTCCAATGGGTACCACCTTAAGAGAGGTGATTTTCGAAATAGGTGGTGGCTGCCCAAATGATAAAGTCTTTAAGGCTGTTCAAACAGGTGGACCATCAGGCGGCTGTTTAACCAAAGCGCATTTAGATGAACCAATTGATTTTGATAATCTAGTTGCCCTTGGGTCGATGATGGGCTCTGGCGGAATGATTGTCTTAGATGAGGACAATTGTATGGTTGATGTAGCTAGATTCTATATGGATTTTATTGTTGATGAATCTTGTGGTAAGTGTGCCCCATGTCGGATTGGAACGAAACGATTACTGGAGCTGTTAATTGATGTCTGTGAAGGGCGAGGAACACTTACGACATTACAGCAATTAGAAGAATTGTCATATACATTAAAGGAGACAGCATTGTGTGGCTTAGGACAGACAGCTCCTAATCCAGTGCTTTCAACCTTGCGACTTTTCAAGGATGAATATTTAGCACATGTTGAAGATAAGTCTTGCCCAGCTGCAGTCTGTAAGGAGCTGTTGACATATAGCATTATTATGGAGAATTGTAAAAAGTGTGGTTTGTGTGCGAAGAGTTGCCCTGTTGATGCAATTAGTGGTGAACGAGGGAAAACAATATACGAAATTGATATAGCGAAATGTATTAAGTGTGGCGCGTGTATGGCAAGCTGTCGTTTGAATGCAATACAAAGAGGATAGGGGGACGTATGATTACATTAAAAATTAATAACATTTCGGTTGAAGTGGAAGCTAATTCGACAATTTTACAGGCAGCTAGACAAGCAGGTATTCATATCCCTACCTTGTGTTATCTTAAAGATGTTACCGAAACAGGTGCTTGTAGAGTCTGTTGCGTGGAGATTAAAGGTGCCAGAGCGTTAGGGGCGGCTTGTAACTATCCAGTAGTTGAGGGGATGGAAGTTTACACCCATTCTAAGAAGGCTTTAGCGGCACGTAGAAACACCATCAAGCTCATCTTATCGAATCATGCTAGAGACTGTTTGTCGTGTATTCGCAATCAAAATTGTGAACTACAGCAATTAACAAGGGAGTTGGGAATTCGTGATGTTGAGTTTCCAGGGACAATGACAAAGAAAACTTTTGATGATGCCGCCGAAGGAATTGTTCGTGACACCTCAAAATGTGTGTTGTGTGGTAGATGTGTTACGGTCTGTCAAAAGGAGCAGGGACTTGGAATACTAGGTATAATGGAGCGGGGTTTTAATACGAAGGTTGGACCGCTGTTTGATAAAAGCTTTAATGATGTGAACTGTATGGAATGTGGCCAATGCGTCAATGTTTGTCCCGTTGGAGCGTTATCCGAAAAGGAGGAGCTACATCAAGTAATTGAAGTGTTAAATGATACCAATAAACACGTTATAGTTCAGACGGCACCAGCAGTCAGAGCCGCCCTTGGCGAAGAATTCGGGATGCCAATTGGCACCAGAGTAACGGGGAAGATGGTTGCAGCATTACGCAAAATAGGTTTTGATAAAGTGTATGATACTAACTTTGGCTCAGATGTAACGATTCTTGAAGAAGGTCATGAGCTAATTAATCGCATCAAGAGTGGTGGGGCTTTACCAATGATTACTTCTTGCTCGCCAGGTTGGATTCGCTATGCAGAATTTGAATATCCTGAATTACTAGCACATATATCTTCTTGCAAGTCACCACAAATAATGTTAGGAGCACTAGCCAAATCATACTATGCGAAGACTAAGGGAATATCACCAAATGATATTTATGTGGTTTCGATTATGCCGTGCTTAGCGAAGAAGGCTGAGAAAGCGCGCCCTGAGCTGCAAAATAAAGATGGTATTAGAGATGTTGATGCCGTCTTGACGACACGTGAATTAGGAACATTAATCAAGATGTATGGTCTTGATTTTGACGCTTTAGCGGATGAAGAATACGACCAAGACATCCTTGGTGAATATAGCGGAGCTGGTGTTATCCTAGGGGTTACTGGTGGAGTCATGGAAGCAGCAGTAAGGACTGTCTACAAGATGCTCTCAGGAGCGGAGCTTGATGATATTGAGCTTAAGGCAGTTAGAGGTGTTGAGGGCTTGAAGGAAGCTAACGTGATGATTAATGATGTCGAGATTAAGCTTGCAGTAGCTCATAGTATGGCGATTGCTAAACCACTATTAGAAGATATCCGTCAAGGTATATCACCATATCATTTTATTGAAATAATGGGTTGTCCTGGCGGTTGTATTAATGGTGGTGGTCAGCCGATTGTTGATATTGATGTACGCAACGGCATAAAAGCGCTTGACTGGAAACGAAAGCGGGCAGTAGCATTATATGATGAAGATTTGTTGATGCCGAAGCGAAGGTCACATGAGAATGAACAGGTTAAGGCGTTATATGATGATTTCTTAGGTGAACCAGGAAGTCCTTTAGCACATGAGCTATTGCATACCAGGTATACAAAAAAGGTTAAATATCGGATTTGATTTTTAGTTTTTAGATGGTTTTTTTCTTTACAGATAGCATTGAAAAGTAGTGTGGGCGAACCCGTTGGTTCGCCCATTTATACGTAACAATTCCATATGAAAAATAAACTTGTTAAACGATTGTCAACGTGATATTATATAGTAGTATTGTAAAGGCTGAATGAAAATATATTTATTTAGCCCAAATTTTAAGCAGAGATTGTTAAAAAATAGTCAAACATATCTTAAAAGAAGGAAGGCGACAATATGAAATATAGCTATTATCCGGGATGTACATTAAAAACAAAGGCAAAAGTATTAGATACTTATGCAAAGTCATCAGCACAAGCTCTTGGCGTCGAGTTAGAAGAGATTGAAGATTGGCAATGTTGTGGTGGAGTATATCCACTAGGTAGTGATGAGATTGCGACGAAATTATCTTCAGTTCGAGCATTAGAGAAAGCTAAAGGTAAGAAACAAGACCTAATTACGGTCTGTTCAGCATGTCATCATGTTCTCAAAAGAGTAAACGATGATATGAAAAATGTCGAAGATATCAGAAATAGAGCAAATAATTATATGGATTTAGAAGAACCATATGCTGGCGAGACGAATGTATTACATTTCCTAGAGATGTTACGTGATAAAGTCGGCTTTGATAAATTAAAGGAGAAGGTTACTAATCCTTTAACAGGACGTAAGATTGGGGCATACTATGGTTGTCTACTACTTCGTCCAAGCAAGGTTTTGGCATTTGACAATCCAGAGAATCCAACTATTATTGAAGAGTTCATCAAGGCAATTGGTGCGACACCAGTTGTCTATCCATATCGCAATGAATGTTGTGGTGGTTATGTTTCCTTAAAAGAAAAGGAACTGGTCACCTCAATGACAGGAAAGATTCTGGAATCGGCAAACGGCTTTGGTTGTGATTCGTTAATCACAGCTTGTCCGCTATGTTTATATAACTTAAACAATAGCCCAAGCGAAAAGAATTTGCCAGTTTATTATTTCACTGAATTATTAGCAGAAGCATTAGGTGTAAAAGAGGAGGTGACGGCAAATGAGTAATCTCAAATCAAAGGCATCTCTGATTAAAGAAATTAGTGGTGTAGACCCATACAAATGCATGAAATGCGGTAAATGTTCGGCGTCTTGTCCGTCATTTAATGAAATGGATATCAAGCCACACCAATTTGTGTCATATGTTATCAATGATGATATTGAAGCTTTATTAGAATCAGAATCACTTTGGAAGTGCCTTTCTTGTTTTGCATGTATTGAACGCTGTCCAAGAGATGTAAAGCCTGGGAAATTAATTGACGGTGTTCGTCAAGCCTTAATTCGTCAAAGAGGTAATGACTACTTAAGTGCTAATGAGATACCAGAACTTTTAGATCCAGAGATACCACAGCAATTATTGGTTAGTGCATTCAGAAGGTATAGGAGGTAGAGATACGTGCAAAGGATAGGAGTGTTTGTCTGTCATTGTGGTAGCAATATTGCGGGCACAGTGGATGTGACTAAAGTAAAAGAAATGGCACTTTTAGAGCCAGGTGTTGTTTTCGCTGAAGAATATCAGTATATGTGTTCCGAAGCTGGTCAACTAAAGATTTTAGAAGCTGTCAAGGAACAAGAATTAACAGGTATTGTAGTCTGTGCATGTTCACCTCGAATGCATGAGAACACATTTAGAAAAGCCGCAGAGAAGGCTGGTCTTAATCCATTCATGGTCGAGATTGCCAACATTAGAGAGCAATGTTCTTGGATTCATAAGGATATGGAAGAAGGAACTGAGAAAGCGGTGATTCTAGCGAGAGCAGCAATTGCTAAAGTAGCGTTAAATACGCCGCTCAAAGCTGGTGAAAGCTCGGTAACCAAAAGAGCCTTAGTTATCGGTGGTGGAATTGCTGGGATTCAGACCGCATTAGATATTGCTGATGCTGGATATGAAGTGGATATTGTTGAGAGGACTCCAAGTATTGGTGGACGTATGTCGCAGGTTGATAAGACGTTTCCCACTTTGGATTGTTCAGCGTGTATCTTAACCCCTAAGATGGTGGAAGCATCAGCACATGATAAGATTAATATTTACACATATAGTGAGGTTGAGCAAGTAAGTGGCTTCGTAGGTGATTTTACGGTAGATATCCGTAAGAAAGCTAGAAGTGTTGATATGGATAAATGTACAGGTTGTAATATCTGTCAGGAGAAATGTCCCAAGAAGAAGATTCCAAGTGAATTTAATCGTGGTATTGGTAACCGCAGTGCAATATATACCCCATTTGCTCAGGCAATTCCAAACGTACCAGTTATCGACAAAGAGAACTGTACGATGTTCCTAACTGGAAAGTGTGGAGTTTGTGCTAAGGTATGCCAAGCGGGAGCTATAGATTACGAACAAAAGGATGAGATTATCACTGGTCAATATGGTGCTATTGTCGTGGCAACTGGATTTGATACGATTCCGCTTGATGATTTTGATGAATATGCATACAATCAAAGCAAAGATGTTATTACATCATTAGAGCTAGAGCGAATCATGAATGCTGCGGGACCAACAAGTGGTCACTTAGAGCGTATTTCAGATGGTAAGTCACCAAAGAACATCGTCTTCATTCAATGTGTCGGCTCAAGAGATGTTACTTGTCGCGGTAAAGCATATTGTTCAAAGATTTGTTGTATGTATACAGCAAAGCATGCGATGTTAATTCGCGACAAATACCCCGATGTCAATGTTACTGTCTTTTATATTGATGTTAGAACACCGGGTAAGAACTTTGATGAATTCTATCGTCGTGCGGTAGAAAGCTATCATGTTAATTATATTAAAGGTCAAGTTGGTAAAGTGGCACCACAACCAGATGGTAGTTTGCAGGTACAAGGAGTTGACTTAATTGATAATAAGCAGATTATTATGGATGCCGATATGGTCGTATTAGCAACTGCGATTCAGCCAGAGAAGGGTGTTCGTAGTATTGCAACAATGCTAACAGCGAGTATTGATACTAATGACTTCTTAACTGAAGCACATGCCAAGCTTCGTCCAGTAGAATCACCAACAGCAGGGATATTCCTATCAGGTGTATGTCAAGGGCCTAAAGATATTCCTGAGACAGTAGCTCAAGCAGGAGCGGCGGCAGTTAAAGCGATTGGCTTATTAGCAAAAGATAAGCTATTAACTAATCCATGTACAGCAAAAGCTGATGAATTAGCATGTAACGGTTGCTCCGTTTGTGCAAATGTATGCCCATATGGTGCTATTTCATACGAAGATAGAGAGATTAACGACCATGGTATTCGCGAGACCAGACGAGTAGCAACAGTCAACAATGCTCTTTGTCAAGGTTGTGGTGCTTGTACGGTAACCTGTCCTTCTGGGGCGATGGACTTACAAGGATTTTCAAATAGACAGATTATAGCGGAGGTGGATGCGATATGTCGATAGAACAAAAAGAATTCAAACCGAAAATTGTTGCCTTTTGTTGTAATTGGTGTAGTTATGCCGGAGCGGATTTGGCAGGCAGTAGTAGACTTGCTTATCCAGCAGATGTGAAGATTATTCGCGTTCCTTGCTCTTGTCGTGTTAACCCAATGTTTATCCTAAGAGCCTTTGAGAAGGGTGCTGATGGTGTTATTATTTGTGGTTGTCACCCAGGGGATTGCCATTATAGTACAGGTAACTACTACGCTAGACGGAGAATGACCTTATTATTCTCAATGCTTGATTACATGGGCATTGAAAAGGATAGAACCCGAGTAGAATGGGTATCAGCGGCTGAAGGTGTGAAATTTTCGACAACAATGAATGATTTCGTTCAAAAGATTCACGAATTAGGTGAAAATGTAAGATTGGGGGATGTAAGATGCAAGAATTAAGAAAGCGCGCAAAGGAATTATTAAGCAGTGGCGAAGCGGTTCAGGTTCTTGGATGGCGAAATGGAGATTTGTCTTACAATCTAGAACCAGCTTTTTTCACTACTGAAGAAGAATTAGAAGAATTTGTCTACAACGATTTTAGTGGCGCTAATCTAAGCAAGTACATGATAGCAGCCTCAAAGCAGGAAGGCAAAACAGCAGTGTTTTTGAAACCGTGTGATAGCTACAGTTTCAATCAACTATTAAAAGAGAATCGCATTGACCGCGAGAAAAGTTATATTATCGGGGTTGGTTGCGATGGCAAATTAGATATTACCAAGATTCAAGCCCAAGGCATTAAAGGGATTGAAAGTATTGAAGGGACGAAGGTACAGACCCTTTATGGTGAGCAAGAATTTGACCGAAACCAAGCCTTACTAGAGCGATGTCATGTCTGTAAAGGCAAAGAACATCGAATCTACGATGAGTTGATTGGTGAATCAGTTGAGACCAATGATAAAGAACGTTTTGCTGATATTGAAGCATTAGAAAAGATGTCACCAGAAGAGAAGTTCGCATTTTTTCAAGCGGAGCTTAGCAAATGTATTCGTTGCAATGCCTGTCGTAACGTTTGTCCAGCATGTACTTGCCGTAAATGCGTTTTCGATAGTAACAAATTCGATAGTGCCCAGAAGGTCAATGTTGATTCATTCGAAGAAAAGATGTTCCACATTATTAGAGCCTTTCATGTAGCGGGACGTTGTACCGATTGCGGTGAATGTAGTCGTGTATGTCCGCAGGGAATACCACTTCACCTATTTAACCGTAAGTTCATTAAGGATATAGACGAGTTATATGGAGAATTTAAGGCAGGTGATGATATCGAAGCACAAGGACCACTTACCGACTTTACATTTGATGATGCAGAGCCAAGCATTGTAGGAGAAAGGGGATAATGTATGTTCAAAATAGATAACAGCAAAATGTCGGCATTATTCCAACTAATAGCCGAGACATCGGAATTATACTTACCAGTTGAACAAGCAGGACAAGTGAATTTTGCTAACTGGAGTGAAGAGGCTAGGGTAGAGCTTGATACCTTGAATACCGTCAAGTCGCCTAAAGATGCTTTCTTTCCACAAAGTGAAGACCTATATACCTGTAAACGTGATGGCAAGAATATTTCAATTGAGCCAGAAGAACTTAAGAATCAAGATTTTGTTGTCTTTGGCATGAGAGCTTGTGACTTAAGGGGTGTAGAAGTATTAGATAAAGTCTTTTTATCTGACCCAATAGATTCATTTTATGCGGCTAGACGTAATCATGGAACGATTGTTGCCTTAGCGTGTAGTGAGCCAGAAGAGACATGCTTTTGTGGAGCCTTTGACATTGATGCAACTAATCCAGTCGCTGATGTCACTGTTTGGAAGAGCGCAGATGGCTTATATTGGCAAGCCAATAGCGAAAAGGGTGAAGTTCTAACCAAGCGAGTTGAAAGCTTACTTGAGACAAGTGACGAAGCCCCTGTCAACGCCCAAAAAGAACAAACAAAGAGTATTTTAGCACGATTACCATATGCTAATCTTTCATTAGAGGGTTGGAATGGTGATGTTTTAGAAGAGAAATTCAATTCCGAATTATGGGAAGAATTATACAAGCCGTGTCTAGCATGTGGAACCTGTACATTTGTCTGTCCGACATGTCAGTGCTATGACATCAAAGATTATGATACAGGCAAGTCTGTAAAACGATATCGTTGTTGGGACTCTTGTATGTATTCTGATTTCACAATGATGGCGCATGGTAATAACCGAACGACCCAGATGCAAAGATTCCGTCAAAGATTTATGCATAAGCTAGTATACTTTCCAGCTAATAATGAAGGGATGTATTCATGCGTAGGCTGTGGTCGTTGTGTAGCAAAATGCCCAGCTTCGCTTAATATCGTAAAAGTAATAAAAGCGTTTGAAAATAATGGAGGTGGAAAGTAATGAGCGAATGTACTTGTAAAAAAGAATATAACTTAGATACTTTGATTCCTCAAGTTGGGGTAATCACGGATATTCGTCAAGAGACACCAGATGTTAAGACTTTTCGAGTAAATGCCCCTTCAGGTGGCAAGCTATTCGACCACTTACCAGGACAATGTGCAATGGTTTGTGCTCCGGGTATTAGCGAAGGAATGTTTTCGATTACATCTTCACCGACGAATAAAGAATATCAGGAATTTAGTATCAAACAATGTGGCGTATTAACCGACTACTTACATGGTCTAGAAGTAGGCAGTGAGATAGCAGTTAGAGGACCATACGGCAACAATTTCCCAGTTGAGACAGAATTAAAGGGTAAGAATCTCTTATTTATTGCTGGTGGTATTGGACTTGCACCACTACGTTCAGTTATCAACTATGTTCTGGATAATCGTGAGAACTATGGAACGGTAGATATTCTCTATGGTTCGCGTTCGGCTGATGATTTGGTACAACTCAAAGAAATCCAAGAAGTTTGGATGAAGACCGAAGGGGTTAATGTTCATTTGACAATTGACCGTGAGCAAGAAGGCTGGACCGGTAATGTGGGCTTTGTCCCAACCTACCTAAAGGAGCTTGGTTTTTCAACCGATAAGACTGTTTTGGTATGTGGGCCACCAATCATGATTAAGTTCGTATTGGCGGGACTGGAAGAACTAGGCTTTAAAAGAGAACAAGTCTATACGACCCTGGAGCTACGAATGAAATGTGGGGTTGGCAAATGTGGACGTTGTAATATAGGCGCTAAATATGTATGCAAAGACGGACCGGTATTTCGTTGTGACGAAGTTGACGAATTGCCAGATGAGTATTAGGAAGAGGTGAAGATAAAATGCAGGAAATGGTAAATGTATATTTTTATGGGAAGCATTATGAAGTACCTGGAGAATTGACAATCATGACGGCAATGGAATATGCAGGATACACCTTAAAAAGAGGATGTGGCTGTCGCCATGGTTTTTGTGGAGCTTGTGCAACAATATATCGTGTCAAGGGTAATAACGACTTAAAGACATGTCTAGCCTGTCAAGCGCAGGTGGAGGAAGGAATGTATGTAACAAGTATTCCGTTTTTCCCAACAGATAAGAGAACTTATAGTATTGAAGATATTAAGCCAACAGAACAAATCATGATGGAGTTATATCCAGAAATTTATAGCTGTATCGGTTGTAACGCCTGTACCAAGGCTTGTACACAGGATTTGAATGTAATGCAGTATATTGCCCATGCACAACGTGCTGAATATGAAGAGTGTGCGGAAGAATCTTTTGACTGTATCGGTTGTGGTTGTTGTTCAACAAGATGTCCAGCCGGTATTTCGCATCCACAAGTAGGGGTGTTAGCAAGAAGATTAAATGGTAAATACATCGCTCCAGAGACCAAGCACTTAAAGCAACGCGTAGAAGAGATAAGAGAAGGTGTGTATGATCAGTTGATTGAACAGATTATGCAAAAGCCAGTTACCGAGATGCAGGAATTATACAACACAAGAGAAATCGAAAAGTAAAGGAGGGGAAGAATATGTTTACAGAAGAAATGCTAAAATCAATTAAAAATGTAGAAGCGACTAGAGCAGAACGTATGAAGACTGAACCAAGACGTATGACTGCGGAAGAAAAAAGTACCCTTCTAGAAAAATATCACCCAGATTATCGCCAAGAGGGATTCGTTGAAATTAAAGTTGGTAGTAATAAAGGTGAGAAGATACCAACCGAATTAGGGGCATTAATGCATTCTAATAGTCGTATCTTAAATGAAAATATTGACTTGAATAAAATAGACCATGAAGTTGATGTCCTAATCATTGGTGCGGGTGGTGCTGGTTCGTCAGCAGCAATTGAAGCTCATGAAGCAGGCTCTAATGTTATGATTGTAACCAAGCTACGTATAGGTGATGCTAATACAATGATGGCTGAAGGTGGTATTCAAGCTGCGGATAAAGAAAATGATTCACCAGTTCAACATTACTTAGATGCGTTTGGTGGCGGTCACTTTGCTGCAAGACCAGAACTTCTACGTCGCTTAGTTGAAGATGCACCAGAGGCGATTAATTGGTTGAACGATTTGGGTGTTATGTTCGATAAAGACAAAGATGGTAATATGATTACAACCCATGGTGGGGGAACTTCAAGAAAGCGGATGCATGCCTGCAAGGATTATTCAGGAGCAGAGATTATGCGTACCCTTCGTGATGAAGTAATCAACCGTCAGATTCCGATTCTTGAATTCACATCAGCAGTAGAGCTTATCAAGGATGATAAGGGTCAAGTTGCGGGAGCAGTTCTTTTGAACATGGAAACAGACGATTATCTAGTAGTAAAAGCAAATAGTGTTATTATTGCTACTGGTGGAGCTGGACGCTTGCATTATCAAGGGTTCCCAACCTCTAACCACTATGGAGCAACGGCTGATGGTCTAGTAATTGGTTATCGTGCTGGAGCACCGCTATTATATCAAGATACCATTCAATATCATCCAACGGGAGTTGCTTATCCAGCCCAAATCTTTGGGGCATTAGTAACCGAGAAGGTGCGTTCATTAGGAGCGATGTTTGTCAATTCTGAAGGTGAAGCATTCATGCATCCACTAGAAACTCGTGATGTATCGGCAGCATCAGTTATTCGTGAATGTAGCGACCATAACAAGGGGATAGAGACGCCACTTGGTAAGGGTATTTGGCTTGATTCGCCAATGATTGAGATTTTAGGTGGCGAAGGTACTATTGAAGCTCGAATTCCAGCGATGATGAGAATGTACTTGAATTATGGAATAGACATGAGGAAAGAACCAATCCTGATTTATCCAACCCTTCATTACCAAAATGGTGGTTTAGAGATAAACGGCGGTGGAAGCACTAATACAATGGATAACCTTTTCGTTGCTGGTGAAGCAGTTGGCGGGATTCACGGACGTAATCGTTTGATGGGTAACTCATTACTTGATATCATTGTCTTTGGTCGTACTGCTGGTAAGGCAGCTGCTAAAAAGGCAAAGGATACTCAAATTGGGGCGCTTAATCTAGACCATATAGCAGAATATGCGAAAGAGCTTGAAAAGGCGGGAATTACATCGGAGACAACCTCACCATTGTTACTTCCTAAATATGCACGTCACGAAAGGTAAGAGTATAATATGCGAGAGATAAAAGTAGACCAAATCATAGATGTTGTGGAAAGACTTTGTATCGCGGCTAATGAACATTTACCGAACGATGTTAAGACCGCTATTAAGAGCTGTCGAGCTTGTGAAGATTGGGATATTGCGCAGAATATGTTAGACAAAATCATTGAGAATTATGAGATTGCCGATGAACAAAATGTCCCAATTTGTCAAGATACGGGAATGGCATGTGTCTTTCTAGAAATCGGACAAGATGTTCATGTTGTAGGTGGAGACCTAAGTGAAGCAATTCACGAAGGAGTCCGCCGTGGCTATGAAAATGGCTACCTTCGCAAATCAGTTGTAAAAGACCCTATTAGACGTGGGAATACTGGTGACAATACGCCAGCGATGATTTACACAGAGATAGTTCCAGGCGAGCAGATTAGCATTACTGTTGGACCTAAAGGTTTTGGTAGTGAGAATATGAGTATGATTAGAATGTTCAAGCCATCAGCTGGATTAGAAGGAATCAAAGATTTTATTTTAGAAGTAGTTGAGACAGCAGGACCTAACCCATGCCCACCGATGGTCGTTGGTGTCGGAATTGGGGGAACATTTGATAAAGCGGCATTACTAGCTAAGAAGGCTTTAATGCGTTCGCTTGATTCTTCTAATGAAGACCCATACTATGCTGACTTAGAAGTTGAGATGTTAGAAAAAGTTAATCAGTTAGGTATCGGACCACAAGGATTTGGTGGGAAGACCACAGCGATTGGGCTTAATATCGAGACCTTGCCAACACATATTGCCGGAATGCCTTGTGCCGTGAACATTAACTGTCATGTGACTCGTCATAAAACGGAGGTGATATAATGGATAAGCATATTAAATTACCACTAACAAAAGAGATAGCAGAGACATTAAAAGCTGGTGATACCGTGTACTTAACGGGTGATATCTATACCTCAAGGGATGCTGGCCATAAGCGAATGTGTGATGCTTTAGCTAAAGGTGAAGCATTACCATTTGACCCACAGGATGCGACTATTTATTATGTTGGGCCAACGCCAGCAAAGCCAGGGCAAGTGATTGGTTCAGCTGGACCAACAACAAGTGGTCGAATGGATGCTTACGCACCAACATTGATGTCGGTTGGAGCACGGGGAATGATTGGTAAAGGTGCGAGATTACCAGAAGTTATAGATGCAATGAAAGAATATACGGGAGTATATTTTGGTGCGATTGGTGGTGCGGGAGCACTACTAGCGAAATGCATCAAGAAAGCAGAGCTAGTTGCGTATGAAGATTTAGGGGCTGAGGCACTTAGAAGATTATATGTAGAAGACATGCCATTAGTAGTAATTATTGACTGTCAAGGAAGAAACTTATACGAAGAGGGCAAGGCAGCTTATTTAGCGAATAAAGCATAAGCACAAGACGAGGAGAGAATTATGGATACACTATGGACACTGTTGTTTATATTTTTAATTATTGGAGTTGGCTATCTGTTAGGTAACATCTCAATTAAAGGGGTTAGCTTAGGGAGTGCGATGATTCTCATGGTTGCACTGGTAGCAGGACATTATGGTGTCGTTGTCGACCCGCTAATTAGAAATTTAGGATTAGTTTTATTTGTTGGAGCAGTTGGTCTAATCGCAGGACCAGTATTCATAAGTAACTTTAAAAGTAAAGCATTACCCTATGTAATATTAGGAGTTGCTATTGGTATTTCAGGAATTGCTACAACGTTTATAACTTCAAAGTTATTTGGTGTATCAGTAGAATTAGCACTTGGTGTCTTTAGTGGTTCACTTACATCGACACCAGGATTAGCAGCAGCTAAGGATATTAGTGAGAGTGTAGAGGTTACCGCAGCATATGGTATCACATATCTTTTCGGTGTTGTCGGCGTAGTGCTGTTTGTACAACTAATACCCAAAATCCTTAAGAAAAATATCGCCGAAGAGGTTAAAAGCTTCGAGGCTAATCTTAAGGGAGAGACTAGCACCAGTAAAAAGGAAAAAGTGCTTTCATTAAGAAATATCGAACCAACCGGATTATTTGCTTTTGCCCTTACAATGGTCTTAGGTATTTTATTAGGAATGATTTCGATTCCATTACCCGGCGGCAAAGCTTTCTCACTTGGAGCGACAGGTGGAACCCTCTTTATGGGACTAATTATTGGCCATATTAAGCATGTTGGACCTTATTCGCTTAAGCCACCAATGATGACGCTTAAGACATTACGTGAATTAGGCTTGATTCTATTCTTGATTGGTGCGGGTAGTGAAGCAGGTGCTGGATTTATTGAAGTCGTGCAAGAGTATGGAATTATGTTATTCTTCCAAGGGATGATTGTTACAACAGTGCCAATGATTGTTGCTGTTTTCGTAGTCCTAAAGATTCTCAAGCTAGATATTATTACTGGACTTGGAGCGATTTGTGGTGGTATGACAAGTACTCCCGCATTAGCGGCCTTAGTTGATACAACATCAACGGATGAAGTGGCTATTCCATATGCCGCAACTTATCCAGTGGGAATGATTCTAGTTATTCTAGGAACGCAATTATTAGACTTGCTGTTATAGATATAAGTCAAATCGAGATAGATACATTATAAAAGAAGGATGATACCGAAATGGTATTGTCCTTCTTTTAGATTGTGCTTTTTTGAAAAAACCACCTTGAATTATTTGGCAAAAGAAACAAGCTTAGCGATGAAATCGTCATAGCTATCTAATTCGAGAATACTCTTTAGTTTCTTATCTTCGGAGAGAACCTCGGTTATAAAGTCAAAGATATCCTTGAAGAACAGACTATCACGGGCATTAATAGCAATCATAAAGACGATATTAACTTTGCTATCATTCCATATTATTGGGTTAGGATGAATAGAAACGGCAATGGCTGAGTGTCGGGCACACATCTCTAGCGGGTGTGGCATTGCGATATTGGCATAGGCACTAGAACTTACCAATTCCCGCTCGAACAGTTTCTTTTTAAAGCTCTCGTCGACATACTCATGGGCATTTAGTGCATCGGCTAAGCTATTGATGACATCATTTTGATTCCTCATTTTGGGGTCAACAAAAAATAATTCTTCTTTAAAAATAAATTTTAATCGTGATTCAACCTTGGTTTTGATTCGTTCTTTTAGCACTTCTTCAATTTTCTTGGAAATAGCCAAAATATCTTTATGGGCAAAATAAGTTGAGATACGAACTATCGGTTTGTTAAAAAACGGTTCATAGGGAATCGTTGTAATAATCATATCATAGTCAGAGTAAGTTTCTAATTCGCCATATTCAGAGACAATGCCAGTGATTAGGAGGTTGTCTTCAAAGACAATCGATAGTTTATCAGCAATCGAGGTTGATTTTGAAAAATATTGGGGGTTGACGAGAACTGCTCGAACGTCATGTTTAATTACTTTTCTTTCTTCTATTAAAGCACCGAGGTGAAGCGTGAAATAAGATATTTCATCTTCGGATAAAAGATATCCCTTTTCTTCCTTAATAATGTTTGCTAAAAAGACTGAGACATCATAGATAAAGGGGTAGGCGTTTTTGATATAAAGCATTTGTGGATTCTTTAAAATTAGTTTGTGTTCTAACCGCATCAAAAGGTTTTTAAGGTGTAGTGAGAAGCGGATAGTAAAGTCCTTATTGATAATCGAGATATTATATGTTTCTTTTACTTTTTCTTGCATTAGTGATACGAGGGCGACGATGTCATCACCAACAAATTCGCCTAATTGATTCATATTAACATCGTTAATTGAATCGGAAATAGCCCTAGTCATAATAAGTAAAGCAAAATGATATATTTCATTTGAAGAAAAATCGATAGCAAATTCGATGTAGATTTGTTCAATAATACTTTTGATGATTTCACGAATATGGTTATCAATGAGGTGTTCCCAATCAATCGGTGGGTCATTACTGGCAATGCCTGAAATATTCTTGCGTTCCATAGTAATGGCGATATGCATAACGAGACTGAGCAATGAGAAATCATCCATGAAGTATTTATGTTCACGCAAGGAGGTTAGGACGATATTTTTAAGCTGCATTAAGTCATAGCCTTGTAGATATTCTTGCATTAATTTAATGCTTAAAAAAGAATTTTTGGAATCATCATAGATTAGCTTACTGATAAGTTTCTTCTTATTCTCAGCAGACCCCTCAATAAAAACCAAGTTGTTTTTGGTCTTAAGAACCAAATCAAAGGTAACTAAATCACTCTTTAAGCGAGCTAGTTCATTGTTAAGGGTAGCATGTGAGATGAATAAATCATCAACTAATTTATCCAAGGCTATCTTTTTGGATTCAAGGAGTAACTTTCTAAGAACATAATTCTTGCGGTCTTCTGAATTCTGCGGAACATAGGTTGATTTGTTTTCGGTGAGAATTTGAGTGAGTCGTTTTTTGTCCGTAATCATAAAGCCCTCACGAGAAGATGCAATTAAATCAGGGATGTCGTGGTTGATATTGTGAATATAATTTTTGATACTTCGAACCGAAATATTGAGTAATGAAGACATCGAAAAAGAAGTAACCCAATCGTCTTGGCTACCTAGAAATTTTAAAATAACTAGATTCTTGTCTTTCACATAACCACCCCCTTGGTATAAGTGTCAAAAGACCTTTTGACATCTAATCATTAGTGAAATTATAACATAAATGAATAATGGTTCAAAGATAACAACTTGCACTTTGTAGGTGCAATAATAGATATATAAATGAAAAATCGTTATAAGATACAATAACAAATATAAAAGGGTAGTAAAAGTATGCTATTTGACGAAAGGAGGGGGATTTATGGATGCAATTAATGAATGTATGCAAATGACATCGTATGGAGGTGAAGCCAAAAGCTTGGCATTGGCGGCAATTCAACAAGCAAGAGGAGGTGCTGTTGATAAGGCTAATGAAAGTATGGCTAAAGCGAAGGAGGCATTGGCAAAAAGCCATCATGCTCATACGAATTTGCTAAGCTATGATGCCGAAAATGAAGATTTAAAAGTTACTATCTTTATGGTACATGCGGCGGACCATCTAAGTTCAGCAGAAACTATTTATTTACTGGCAGAAGAATTTATTTACTTATATGGGAGGGATTAAGATGTATAAAATTGCGTTACTTTGTGAACATGGAGCGAGTACAGGCTTATGTGTAAGAAAAATGATTGAAGCATCAGAAAAGCTTGGTATCGAAAGTGAGATAGGAGCTTATTCGATATTGAATATTAAGGACCACCTTGAAACGAAGGATTGGTTACTATTAGGACCACAACTTTCGTACAAATTAGATTCCTTGAAAGCGGAATATCCAGAATGTGCATCAAAGCTATCAACCGTTAGCCCCGTGGATTTCGGGATGATGGATGGCGAGAAGATTCTTAAAGATGTTATTGAACTAATTAACAATAAAGAACAATAAAGAAAGGAATACCAAAATGGAAAAATTAATGAATAATTTGCAAAAATGGCTGATGCCATTAGCAAACAAGATATCAAATAATAAGTTTATGAATTCATTAGGACAGACGTTTCAGCTATTGCTTCCAATTATTATGATTGGTTCATTCGCAGCACTAGGCGCCTTCTTAGATATTCCGGCATGGCAATCATTTCTAGCAACGACGGGATTACAAGTGATATTCATGACCATCCAGTCATTGACACTTAGTATTATTGCCTTATATGTGGTGATTGTTTTACCGATGAAATATGCTGAAAAGCTAGAGATTAATAATGTTTCGGCGGCGATTATTTCGTTGATGGCATTTCTAATTGTTACACCACATGAGATTTATACGGCATTACCTACAGAGTGGTTTGGTTACCCAGGACTTTTTGGCGCTATGCTCATTGCTGGCTTAGTACCACAATTTATGAAATTACTAATCAAAAAGAGAATCTATATTCGTATGCCCAAAGGAGTACCTTCTTTGGTTGAGGATTCCTTCGCTTCGATAGTACCAGCGCTATTTACCGTGATTTTGGCGATTATTGTGGCATATCTTTTTACCTTAACGCCATTTGAAAGCTTTCACAATATGATCTATACAGCGATTCAAATACCATTACAAGGAATCGGACTTTCATTACCAGCATATCTATTAATGCAAATTATTTGTACCTTGTTAATGTTCTGTGGGATTCATGGTAATACCGTTTTTGCGATATTCACGCCAATTGCGATGGCAGCTAGTGTTCAAAATCTAGAGGCTTTTGCGGCAGGTGACCCAATACCTAATATTATTACCAGCTCATTTTCAATCTTCTGCCAACCAGGTGGAATTGGAGCGACATTTGGTTTGGTATTTATGATTGCCTTTATGGCTAAATCGAAACGTTTAAAAACACTTGGGAAGATGTCAATTGTCCCAGCAATTTTTGGGATTAACGAGCCTTTAGTCTTTGGCATTCCGATTATGTTAAATCCACTATTATTTATCCCATATGTATTGGCACCAGTTGTGTGTACCTTACTTGCTTATTTCTCAATTGCAATTGGACTTGTACCGAGATTACCGGGTGTTGAAGTTAACTGGACAATGCCACAGTTTGTATCAGGATTTCTGGCACAAGGACCACAAGCTGTTGTTTTACAAATTGTTTTGGTTGCCGTATCAGCTTTGATTTGGTTTCCGTTCTTTAAGCTTGTTGACAAACAAATACAAGCTGAAGAAGCTCAAGGGACGGTAGAAAAAGCATAAAAAAATTTTCTAAGAAAAGAAGAAATGGCGTAGTTAGGCTATAAGACTATGCCATTTTTTGACTAATGTCAAGAAGGAGAACAGATGCAATTTGAAAATCTATATACACCAATAAAAATTAATCAGATGATAGCACGCAATAGAATTGTTGCCTCGCCGATTGGCGATATCTTCGAAGAGAAGGCTTTAGGCGGAGCCGGGATTGTCATTTGCGGACATACAATTGTCGACCCGGGGAGATCCAGCTTCGCATCACCTGAGGAGCCATATCTTTTTCATAAATATGCGGTTGAAGAAGCACAATCTAGAATTAGAAAATGTCATCAATCAGGTGCTAAGGCTTCACTAGAATTATTTCATGCGGGGCAATATGCACGGGTTAATGATTATGCCATTGGACCAGTGAGCTTTGTTCGTGAGGATGGGGTCGAAGTTAAGGCAATGACTAAGGAGATGATGGAGCATGTCGCTAATTGTTTCGCCAAAGCCGCCAAAGATGCCAAGGACTTAGGTTTTGATATGGTCTTTATGCATTTTGGTCATGGCTGGTTAGCTCCACAATTTCTATCGCCACTTTTTAATAAACGAACCGACGAATATGGCGGAAGCTTTGAAAATCGTGCCAAATTTCCGAAGATGATTCTGGAATATGTGAGAAACGCTGTTGGTCCATACTTCCCGATTGATATGCGAATTAGTGCAATAGAATGGGTTGAAGGTTCGATTGAGTTTGCCGATACAATTCGCTTCGTTGAATTAGTTGAACCACTCATTGATACTGTACAAGTATCAGCTGGACTTGACATCAATCATGAAGGCAATGTTCATATGGTGACAACGAACTTTAAGGGGCATATGGTTAATGCTAGCTATGCTAAGGCGATTAAAGCAAGGGTACGAATTCCCGTTTCAACGGTTGGAGCCGTTATGAGTCCTGATGAGGCGGAGAGCTTGATTGCTTCTGGTAAGGTTGATTTAGTTGCCTTTGGTCGAAGCTTTATTGCTGACCCTGATTGGCCGAACAAAGCCAAAGATGGGAATGCCGAGGATATAACCCCATGTATTCGGTGCTTACAATGTTATCATATTTCAACTAACCGAAGAAATGTCGGATGTTCAGTGAATCCACATTATACTAATGAAAGCTTTATTTTAAAGGATATTATAAAGGCTACGTCACAAAGGACGGTAGTTGTAATCGGTGCGGGGCCAGCGGGGATGATGGCAGCTATAACGGCTGATAAAAGAGGTCATAAGGTTATTTTATTAGAGCAACACAATTATCTTGGTGGTGCCTTGCATTACGTTGCGATGGAGAATTATAAGGAAGATATTCGGCGCTATCTTAAATATTTGAAAGGACAAATAGAAAGGTCAAATATTTGTGTACAATTGGAAACAATGGCTGATAAGGATTTGGTAACAAGCCTTAAACCGGATGCGATATTTGTTGCAACGGGGGCAAAGCCAATTATCCCGCCAATCAAGGGCATTGACAATGCTAATGTTATTAATTTCTATGAAGCAATTGAAAATGAAGATAACCTGGGTGAGGAGGTTGTCATTATTGGTGGTGGTACCATTGGAGCAGAAATTGGCTTAGAGCTTGCCGAATTAAAAGGTAAAAAAGTGACAATCATTGAAATGACATCAGAAATTGCCGTCCAAGGTAATTTGTTGTTTAAGATTGCTTTAAGGCAGAAGATGGACGCACTTAATAATCTGATTAGAATGACTAAGACACAATGTCAGGAGATACGAGCAGATGGTGTTACTATTAATGATAGTAATGGTGAAGAAGTTTTTGTAAAGGCCGACACGGTGATTATTGCAACGGGAATGATGGCTGATAAAGAGGTGGCAGATTCGTTTTATGGAATTACCGCAGATACCTTTGTGATTGGTGATGGTGAGAAATCAAGAAAGATTATGGAAGCAGTTTTCGAAGGATATGCGATAGCATCACGGATTTAGACCTTTAGGTAAGAGCCAGCTTTAGATATGAGAAAATTAAAAGATACGAAGAAGATATAAAATGATAACAACGAGGAGAATGAAGATGTATAAAAAAGTTACTAAAGTAATCAATTCAACGGGAATACATGCTAGACCAGCTTCAGCACTGACTTTAAAAGCAAAGGAATTTGAATCAGAAATAACTCTGAAAAGACTTGATAAAGAAGATGCCAAAGAGATAAGTGCTAAGGCGATTATGAGATTGATGGCAGCGGCAATTAAGCAAGGCGAAACAGTTGAAATAGCAGCCGAAGGGGCAGATGAACAAGCAGCCGTAGATGCTCTTGTTGAAATGTTTGAAGATGGTTTTTCAGAAAGAGAATAGTGAAATATTAACGCCACACTTATCAAAAAGGGTGGCGTTAATTAGGATATGCTATTTTTGATTAGCGGGTTCAATGGCAATCGACTTGCCTTTGATTTTAGCACCCTTCATAGCCTTTAAGACTTTCTTAGTGTGCTCAGTTGGAACTTCAACAAAAGAGTAGTTGTCAAACATATCAATCGAGCCAATTTCACTACCAGAGATACCACTTTCACCAGCAATGGCACCTAAGAGGTCACCTGGCTTAGCTTTTTGCTTTTTACCGATATTGAGGAATAGTCTAACCATGTTAGGGTCCTTAGCACCAGTATCAGCATTGCTAAAGTCGTCAACATCACTAGTATCGGCATCTCTTGAAGTAGTGCAGAAATTTAAGAAAGCGGCCGCCAAATCAAGAGCTGTATAATCAGTATTGTTAAGGTGTTGTTCGACAGTATTAATCATCGATGAAAGATTCTCATTGGCAATCAAGTTATCCATATCGTGTAAGATAGAATTAATCTTGATATTGGCAACATCGCCCATAGAAGGAGCTTTCTGAGCGTAGATTTTGGTTTTGCAAAAACGTTCGATTTCTTTTAGGCGATAAACCTCCTTACCAGCAACGAAGGTGAAAGAGCGACCAACACGGCCAGCACGGCCAGTTCGTCCAATACGGTGAACATAGTATTCGTCATCTTGTGGTAAATCATAATTAAAGACAGCCTCAACATCGTCAACATCAATACCACGAGCCGCCACATCGGTCGCAATTAAGATATCGGTCTTCCCACTTCTAAAGCCTCTCATAACGCGGTCCCGTTGTTCTTGTCTTAAATCACCATGAATACCAGCAGCGAAGTAACCGCGACCAAGCAAGGCCGTTACTAATGAATCGACTTGCCTTTTAGTGTTGCAAAAGACTACTGATAATTTTGGTGAATAGATATCCAAGAGTCTCGTTAGGATTTCTTCTTTGTTCTTAGGTCGAACTTCATAATAGAACTGTTCAATATTAGGCACTGTTAATTCTTTTTTTACTACCTTGATATGTTCCGCATTATTTTGAAATTTCTTGGTAATATTCAAAATAGGGCGTGGCATTGTAGCGGAAAAAAGAATTGTTTGTCGAGTCGTGGGAATATCGGTTAGAATAGTCTCAATATCCTCACGAAAGCCCATATTAAGCATCTCATCAGCCTCGTCAAGGATGACGGTATGAATGTCTTCGGTCTTGATGGTGTGACGTCTTAAATGGTCCATAACACGACCAGGAGTACCAACAATTATTTGAACACCACTTTTTAGTGATCTGATTTGCTTAACGATATCTTGCCCACCATAGATTGGCAAGGTTTTGATGCCCGGTAAGAATTTACCGATAGTTCTTATCTCTTCAGCAACTTGAATTGCTAATTCGCGAGTAGGGCAAAGAATAATAGCTTGAACTTTCTTGACCTGGGGGTCGATTTTCTCAAGTAAGGGGATACCAAAAGCGGCAGTCTTGCCAGTTCCCGTTTGAGCTTGCCCAATAATATCTCTTCCTTGCATTATAAGTGGAATGGCTTTAGCTTGAATTGCCGAAGCTTCCTCAAATCCCATATAATTTATTGCTCGTTGAATCTTATCACTTAGATTCATTTCATCAAATTTTACTGTTTCCATTTTTCTCCTTATTAGCACAAAAAATGCCCTTTCATCAATGTGAGTAAAGAGCATAGACATAATGATACCAATGACTAACATAACAGAAATAGCGGGTGCTGTCAATGATTGTAAAAATTCGTGCATTATCACTGTATTTATATTATACTATAAGCAAAAGGATTTCTGAATTTATTGAAATCATTGGAGGTAAACATGGATTCAATGTTAATAAATATTGTGAAATTGCAGATGCCAACAATACCAGTGTATATCGTTATCGCAATGGGATTACTAAGTTGCTTTTTGGGCTACAAACTATTACGGGTATGGATGGCAGCAATTGGTTTTATGATTGGAATGGCGTTGGGTTATTTCCTATCAGAAAGCTATGTTCAAAATATTGCCGTTTCGATTCTAATAGGGTTTCTTTTAGGGGTATTACTAGGGTTTATTGCCTATCGGATTTACTTATTAGGGATTTTTATGATAGCTTTCTTTACGACCTTTGCCTTTATTGGGCAATTATTGACATATTATAACGAACTAGGTTGGTTATGGCTTATCATTACCTTAGGACTGGCAAGTGTAGTTGCGATAATGGCACTTAAGTTTGCCAGACCAGTAATTATTATTTCGACAGCCCTAAACGGAGCGATTACAGCCGTGATAGGGGTCTTTAGAGAAGAAAATATAAGCTCTTCAGTGATGATGATATTAGCAGTCGGATTACTGGCGTTATTAGGAATTATCGTCCAATTTATAACAACCAAAGAATCGCGCAAATAAGGAGGTAGCTGATGAAAAAGTTCAAAATACTTGTTGTTGATGACGAAAGTCGGATGCGCAAATTAGTAAGTGACTTCTTACTGAAAAGGGATTTTGAGGTACTTGAAGCTAGCGATGGTGAGGAGGCCTTAGATATCTTTTTTGAGAGCAAAGATATTGTCTTAATCATTCTTGATGTAATGATGCCAAAGCGGGATGGTTGGGAAGTATGTCGTGAAATTCGCAAGCATTCTAAGGTGCCAATTATTATGTTAACAGCTAAGGCAGATGAACAAGATGAATTATTAGGATTTGAATTAGGGGTCGATGAATATATTGCCAAACCCTTTAGCCCGAAAATATTAGTGGCTCGGGTTGAAGCTATCTTGCGAAGAACTAGCAACCATGACAGTAATTCATTGCTTGAGGCAGATGGTATACTGATAGATAAGACCGCTCATCAAGTCTTTATTGATGGCAAGGAAATTGAATTAAGCTTTAAAGAATTTGAATTATTGACATATTTTATTGAAAATAATGGAATTGCTTTGTCACGTGAGAAGATTTTAAATAGTGTGTGGAATTACGATTATTTTGGCGATGCACGAACGATTGATACTCATGTTAAGAAGTTAAGAAGCAAAATGGGTACTAAGGGTGATAACATTAAGACCATCTGGGGTATGGGCTACAAGTTTGAGGTAAACACATGAAACATTCAATAAAAAGACAGATTAGCTTAACCTTCATTGGTTTAATTGTCTTATTAGTAATTGCTATTGAGGTTTGCAATTTTTTGTTTTTAGAGAAATTTTATCTAAATCATAAAAGTGAAATATTATTTGAGGGTATGAACTACCTAAACCAAAGCAGTGATTTCACAGATGAAGCTAATCAAGCAACCCAAGATTTAATGAGCTTTTGTATGACTGAGAATTTGGCAATAGTAACAACTAGTAGTGAGAGTGATATAGTGCATTATCTCAATATGCGGCAATCAGATGCTAAGCTACTTTCCAGTCGGCTATTTGGTTATTTAACGGGAGTTGATGATGCGACTCCGGAGATTCTAAGAGCAACGACAGATTATCGCATCCAGATTAATCGCGACTATCTTAGAGGGCGTGACTATATTGAGATATGGGGTGAACTTACAGGAGGACAGAATTTCATTATTCAGACCCCACTGGAAAGTATCAAGGAAAGTGTCGCTATTTCAAATCGTTTTTTTCTATATATTGGTGCGGGCGTGATTCTAATTGGTGTAATATTTATTGGGCATTTTTCTCATAAGATAACAAGACCTATTACCGAGCTTACCAATATCTCGCAGCAGATGGCGAACCTTGACTTTGATGCAAAGTACGAAAGTGGTGGTGATAATGAAATCGGAATCTTGGGAGAAAATCTCAATCGGCTGTCGGATACATTACTACAGAGCTTAACGGAATTAAAGACGGCTAACAATGAACTTAAGAAGGATATCGAGAAAAAGAACGAAATAGATGCAATGCGTCGTGAATTCCTATCGAATGTATCGCATGAACTAAAGACACCAATTGCGTTAATCCGTGGTTATGCGGAAGGATTACAAGAAAATGTTACTGATGGCAAAGAGAAGGATTTCTATTGTGAAGTAATTGTTGATGAAGCTAATAAGATGAATGAAATGGTCAAGAAGTTACTTTCGCTTAATCAGATAGAATCTGGGCAAGCTCAAGTTGAGATGGAACGTTTTGACCTTGTAGCCTTGATTAGGGGAATTTTGCAATCAACAGCAATTTTGATTCAACAAAAGCAAGCAGAAGTGATTTTTCGTCAGAAGACCCCGTTATATGTCTGGGGCGATGAATATAGAATCGAAACGGTTATGACTAATTTTGTCTCTAATGCCCTTAATCATTTAAGTGGTGACAATAGAATTGAGATTCGTTGTGAAGAAAAGGCGGGACTAGTATATACTTCAATATTCAATAGTGGGGAACCAATTCCCAGCGAAGAAATTGATAAGATTTGGCTGAAGTTTTATAAAGTTGATAAGGCACGAACTAGAGAATATGGTGGAAGTGGGATTGGCTTGTCGATTGTTAAAGCTATTATGAATTCAATGAATCAGCAATATGGCGTTCGTAATTATGAAAATGGTGTTGAGTTCTGGTTCACTTTAGAAAGCAAGATGACGAAGTAGCAATGAATTAAGCTACTATACAGGGGAGACTTGATGAGATGATAGCAATTATTGACTATGATGCTGGCAATATAAAAAGTGTTGAAAAAGCGATACATTTTATTGATGAAGAAGCAATCCTAACTCGTGATGCCAAAGAAATTCTAGCGGCGGACCATATTATTTTACCAGGGGTCGGGTCCTTTGGTGATGCCATGGATAATCTCCATAGATATGACTTAGTAAATGTTATCAAGGAGGCGACGAGGCGTCAGATACCGTTTCTGGGCATTTGTTTGGGTTTGCAGCTATTATTCGAAGGAAGTGAAGAAAGTCCTGGCGTTCGCGGGCTAGGGCTTCTAAAAGGTGAGATAGTAAGAATCCCAAACACAGCCAATTTAAAAATACCTCATATGGGCTGGAATTCACTACACCTACAAAATAGCGGACGACTCTTTAAGGGCTTGTTAGAGCAAGAATATGTGTATTTTGTACATTCATATTACTTGCAAGCAAAGGAAAGCCAGATTGTCAAAGCAACGACGCAATACGGTGTTGATATTCATGCGGCAGTCGAAAAGGATAACATTTTCGGGTGTCAATTCCATCCAGAGAAAAGTTCTGATAGTGGATTACAAATCTTAAAAAATTTCACATCAATTCAAAAGGAGGGCAAATAATGTTTACTAAGCGAATTATTCCTTGTCTTGATGTACATAATGGAAGAGTGGTTAAAGGGGTTAATTTCGTGGATTTACGAGATGCTGGTGACCCCGTTGAGATAGCTAGAGCATATGATAAAGCAGGTGCTGACGAGCTGGTGTTTCTAGATATAACGGCATCATCTGATAATCGTGGAACAGTAGTTGAGATGGTTCGTAAAGTAGCAAAGAAGGTCTTTATTCCCTTTACGGTTGGTGGTGGAATTCGCACTGTTGATGATTTCAAAGTATTGCTTCGCGAAGGAGCGGATAAGATTTCTATTAATTCTTCAGCAATCAATAATCCTAACTTGATTAGTGAAGCGGCAATGAAATTTGGTAGTCAATGTGTCGTAGTGGCAATTGATGCGAAGCGACGAAGTGATGAAAGTGGATGGAATATTTATAAAAATGGTGGTAGAATTGATACGAATATCGATGCCATTGAATGGGCGGATAAAGTCGCTAAGCTTGGTGCTGGAGAGATTTTATTAACCAGTATGGATTGTGATGGGACCAAGGCGGGGTATGATATTGAATTAACCAAAAGCATTGCAAGGGCAGTGCCAATTCCAGTTATTGCCTCAGGCGGAGCTGGAACGAAAGAGCATTTTAGTGAAGCGTTAACAAAGGGTGAAGCCGATGCCGCATTAGCAGCATCACTATTTCATTTCAAGGAACTTGAGATTAGCGAAGTCAAAGCATATTTGCAGGAGCAAGGTATAGCAGTGAGAATGTAGCTGATATGCAGATAGGAGTAAAGTTATGCCACCAATTAGTGGAGCATGGGCAACTGCCCTTAAAGACGAATTTCAGAAACAATATTATAAGAATTTATTTGTGCGTGTAGGAGAAGAGTATAGTCACTATAAAACTTTTCCAGCAGGTGATGATATTTTCAATGCTTTTCATTTCACCCCACTTGACCAGGTCAAGGTGGTGATTCTAGGGCAAGACCCTTATCATGGTGATAATCAGGCTCATGGGTTGTGCTTTTCGGTAAAGCCAGAGGTTGAGATACCACCCTCTTTAGTGAATATCTATAAGGAATTATCTGATGATGTGGGATGCTCTATTCCTAATAATGGCTACTTAGAGAAGTGGGCGAAGCAAGGTGTGCTGATGCTTAACACAGTCTTGACAGTGCGAGCTCATCAAGCTAATTCACATCGAGGGATTGGTTGGGAAGAGTTTACAGACGCGGCAATTCGGGTCTTAGATAAGCAAGACCAACCGATGGTTTTTATTCTATGGGGACGACCTGCCCAGCTTAAAGCGAATATGATAACCAATCCGCAGCATCTCATCCTCAAGGCACCACACCCTAGTCCATTATCGTCATATCGGGGGTTCTTTGGTAGCAGGCCATTTAGCCAAGCTAATGCTTTTTTAGAGAAAGCGGGCGTAGCACCAATTGACTGGCAAATTGAGAATGTAGAAGAAAAGGGTGAGGTTAATCATGGGAAATAATGCAGGTAAACAAAATTCATTTATGAAAAATGTTTCATTCTTGATGATTGCAACACTTATTTCGAGAATTATCGGACTTTTATATCGTAGTCCACTTTATAGTGCCGTAGGACGAGTAGGCATGGGTTATTATAGTATCGCTTATGAACTTTATGCTATTTTGTTGTTGATTTCGGCTTATAGTATTCCAATGGCGATAGCAAAAGTCATTTCTGACCGCCTAGCTGTTAGAGAATATAGGAATGCCCATACGATATTTAAGAGCGCGTTACTATATGCGGCAGCATCTGGGGGTGCCGCCGCACTATTTGCTATCTTTGGGGGGCGATTAATTCTTGCTGCTGAACAAGAGGGGGCCTTTTTGGCGTTACGGATATTAGGTCCAACAATTTTTCTGTCAGCGATATTAGGTGTTCTGCGTGGTTATTTTCAAGCTCATAATAATATGACACCAACGGCCATTTCACAAGTATTAGAACAGATTGCTAATGCTATTGTTAGTATTGTGGCAGCTATTTTGTTCATTGATACCTTTGCTATAGATGCTCAAAGCGAAGCGATTTATGGGGCGGCTGGTGGAGCGTTAGGTACTGGTGTCGGGGTCTTAATCGGGTTAGTTTTTATGATTCTAGTGTATATGCTTAATAAGAATACAATTCATAGACGTATCGCTAATGACCATAGCAAAGATACCGAAACAATCAAAAGTGCGATGAAGATAATCGTACTAATGGTAACGCCGATTATTTTTAGTACTTTTATATATAGTGCCAATACATCGATTAATAATTATATCTTTGCAACCTTGATGGGACGAAGAGGGATAGATAAGGATGTGATTTTGACTTTGCAAGGGGAATATTCAAATTGCTATAGTCCGCTAATTCATATCCCGCTAGCACTTTCTAGTGCGACATCTTCAGCAATGCTACCAGCGGTGGCAGCGCTTTATATCCAAAAGCAAACCAGTGCTATCAACGATAAGATTAGGAGCGCTATTCGTTTGACAATGTTTATTTGTATTCCTGCTGCGATGGGTCTATCGGTTTTGGCATTTCCAATAATGGCAACATTATTCCCAACTAGTACTGATGTAGCTGGGAAGCTATTATTATTTGGAGCGTTTTCGGTGGTCTTTGCCGCCCTTTCAACGATTATGAATGGCGTATTGCAAGCTATTGGTAAGCCTAAGATACCGCTACGTAATGCGGCTATTTCATTAGCTATCAATATAGTTACCTTAGTGGGGTTACTATGGTTTACCGATATTCTAAATATATATGCGATATTAATAGTAAGCATCCTATTCTCAGTTACGATGTGTGTACTTAACAGCTTTGCCCTTAAGAAGTATTTGGGATATAAGAATGAATATAGCGATACTTATATAAAGCCACTTTTGGCAGCACTAGGCATGGGTATTGTAGCATGGCTAGTATATTATAGTTTATATACGGTATTGCCAATTAGAATAGTAAGTCTAGGGGTGGCAATTGTCTTGGCAGTAATAGTTTATTTAATCTTATTTGTAGTTATCTCAAAGACGAGTGAAGAAGAACTGCGTAGACTACCATTTGGCAATTACGCAGTAAAGTTCATGAAAATAATTAGGGTTTATCAGTAGGTATCGGTGGCGAAATCTTCTTCAAGTAACATTGATATTTGTGCTAAATATTCGAAATCATTCTTACTTATCTCATCATGGAGATAAACGACATATAGCGGACCAGTGGTCTTTAGGTTATGTTCCTTGGCATAATTATTTAGGCGTGTGGGGAAATCACCCATTTCGCCATAATATCCACGGACATAACCAATTAGATAGCGTCCCGCTGGCTTTAAGTCTTCACCATTAGGATTTAAAGAGAAGAATTTGGTCGGTCGTGAAGGCTCTGCTATAAAGATATCCATGTCTTCGTAATATCCACCGATAGGATAACTTAAGTTTACCCCAATACTTTCAGCATAGTCACAATATTTAATGAACGGGTCATAGAACTGTTCGTTTATGAAGAATTGATTTGGTGTTCCTAAAGTTATTGGTGTCGCGGGGATAGTCTCAATTACAAATTCATCTTCATTAGCGGACAAGCCCTGTTCGATTAATGTCTGGAAAGTATTAATGATAGAATATGCAATGTTTATTTGTTTGGTTTGATTGGCAAGGATTTCTTTTTGTTCAGAGAAACGTTGCAAAATGCCTTCAGGTGTTCGACTAGCGGTTAGTTTCATGATTTCCTTACGTGGAATTTCTAGAGCCGCTAAGGTATTAATCAAATTCACCGTGATAATCTGTTGGCATGAATAGAAGCGGTAGTTGTTTTCCCCACGCATGACAGGATGAAAGAGACCGATATCATCGTAATATCTAAGTGTAGACTGGGGAATACCAGTGAATTTTGAAAAATCTTTAATAGATAATAAATCTGTTGTATTCATAGGTCCTCCTTTACTTGAATAACTTATAATAAAATTTACAAAATGGTTATTGACTTTAAAGTAACTAGAAGCTTTACAATTAAACCACAATCAAATTAGTAATTAAAATTTAATTGTAGTATAACTAAGAAAATTAAAAAGTGCAATAGTGAAAATGGAGGTGGTCTTAATAATTACGTAAAAATCATTAAATATAGCAATATGCAATAACAAAAAATAAGAATGGAGGAGATGTTATGAAATACAAAATTGGAGAAAATATTGTGAAATGCCGTAAGTTAAACGGAATGACTCAAAGATATCTTGCCAAATCGGTTGGAATTAGTGTACAGGGATTATTAAAAATAGAAAAAGGACTAGTGAACCCTAAAGTAGAAACCCTAGATAAGATTATCAAAATTCTTTGCATAACTCCAAATCAATTGTTTGGGATGGATAGTATCGACGAAGATAAATGTGGTCTATCACAACAGTTAAGAAATCTAAAAGAAACAAACAACGAAGCAGAATAGTATCGATAAACAAAGAGCCGACGATCCGAAGATTGTGGCTCTTTGTTTATTGTTATTATTTTATAGGAGTGTTTTAAAAGTCTTTTTGTTAATCTGCTAGGTTATTAACCGCAGTTGATAACATTAGTTTAATACGATTAAGTTGGTTAACCTCACTGGCCCCAGGGTCATAGTCAATGGCAACAATATTAGCTTCGGGATGTTCTTTGCGAATCTCTTTAATAACCCCTTTACCAACGATATGATTAGGTAGACAACCAAAAGGCTGGGTACAGACAATATTCTTCGCATTGCTGTGAATTAATTCCATCATTTCCCCAGTTAAGAACCAACCCTCACCAGTTTGGTTCCCGATTGATACGATGGGTTCGGCCATCTTGGCTAAGTCTTCAATTCGAGCAGGAGGCTCAAAATGAACGCTTTTGGCCAATTCTTTGGTAGCAGCCATTCTTAGCCACTCAATTAATCTAATACCAAGCTTAGCCTTAAATGCTACGGACTTTTTAAAGCCGAGGTATTTGGCTTTGAATTCTTGGTTATAAAAGCAGTACTGCATGAAATCAATCAAATCAGGGATAACCGCTTCGGCACCTTCGCGTTCTAATAAATCCGCCAAATGATTATTTGCCGCAGGTAAGAACTTAACGAGGATTTCACCAACAATACCAACGCGAGGCTTCTGCTCATTAGTAATCGGAATACTATCAAATTCACGAATAATATTACGACATATTTTTTTGAAACGTGAGTGGCTAAGCCGTTTGCCTGAGACAAATTCAAGACAAACCTTTTCCCATTTTGCATGGAGACGATTAACAGAACCTTTCTCTACCTCATAAGGGCGCATCCGATAAGTACATTTCATAAAGATGTCACCAAAGACACAAGCATAAGCCAAACGTTTACCTAGGCTTAAGGTTATTTTGAAACCAGGATTACTCTCTAGACCACTCATGTTAATCGATATTACTGGGACTTGTGTCATACCAGCCTTTTCAAGCGCTCGTCTGATGAAGCCAATATAGTTAGAAGCACGGCAACCGCCACCAGTTTGTGACATAATAACTGCGACATGATTGAGGTCGTATTTGCCGGATAATAACGCCTGCATAATCTGACCAACGACCATTAATGAAGGGTAACAAGCATCGTTATTGACATACTTAAGACCAATATCAACGGCTTCTTTGTTATCATTAGGTAATACTTCAAGATGATAGCCAGCCGATTTAAAAGCCGCTTCTAAGATGTTAAAGTGAATTGGCGACATTTGTGGGCATAAAATAGTGTGAGTCTTGCGCATCTCTTTGGTAAAGACAACCTTCTCAATGGAAGCGGGCTTGATGTCGCGTTTAATACAGGCACTTTCTCTAGTACGGATGGCAGCTAGTAGTGAACGAATACGAATCTTAGCAGCACCGAGGTTATTGACTTCATCAATCTTTAGACAGGTGTATATTTTACCACTGTCAGAAAGGAGTTCATCGACTTGGTCAGTTGTAACCGCATCAAGACCACAACCAAAAGAGTTAAGCTGGATTAAATCCAAATCATCACGAGTCTTAACGTAGTTAGCAGCGGCATATAAGCGGGTATGGTACATCCACTGGTCGTTGATGCGTAGTGGTCGCTCAAGTGGTGTTAAGTGCGATACGGCATCCTCGGTCAATACAGCTAGTCCAAAAGAAGTAATGATATCAGGAATACCATGATGAATTTCGGGGTCGATGTGGTAAGGTCGACCAGCAAGGACGATACCACGCGTGTTATGGTCCTTCATGTATTGAAGAACTTCTTCTCCCTTTTTCATAATATCATTACGACAATTACTACCTTCAATCCATCCGGCATGAGCCGCCGCCACAACTTCATTTGCGGGGATATCAGGGAATTCAGCAACTAAACGCTCAGTTAGGACTTTTTCATTGGTAAAAGCCATAAAGGGGTTTCTGAAAATAATAGAAGGGTCATTTAGCTCTTCAACATTATTCTTGATGTTCTCGGCATAAGAAGTTACAATCGGACAATTATAGTGGTTAACGGCGTCCTTAAATTCGGGGCGTTCGTAAGGGATACAAGGATAGAAGATAAATTTAACGCCTTCATTAATAAGCCAAGCGACATGCCCATGAGCTAACTTAGCAGGATAACATTCCGATTCGCTAGGAATCGATTCGATACCCATTTCGTAGATAGCTCGTGTTGAAGTTGGCGATAGAACGACTTTATATCCTAGCTTGGTAAAGAAAGTATGCCAGAAAGGATAATTCTCGAACATATTAAGGACTCTTGGGATACCGACAATGCCACGAGTGGCAGTATCATCAGAAAGTGATTCATAGCCAAAGGTTCGCTGGTATTTGTATTCAAAGAGATTAGGAATATTCGCTTTGTTCTTTTCTTTGCCGACACCTCGTTCACAACGATTACCACTAATATATTTACGACCATTGCCGAAGTTATTAATGGTTAAGCGGCAGTTATTGGTACACGCCTGACAAGTAGCCATCGTGGTCTGGTATTTTAAGGTATTGATTTCATCAATCGATAACATAGTACTAACTTTATCACTAGAGTAACGTTCGCGAGCAATTAGGGCAGCACCAAAGGCACCCATGATGCCAGCGATGTCTGGTCTAATCGCTTCACAATCGGCAATCTTCTCGAAGCTTCGAAGAACAGCATCGTTATAGAAGGTTCCACCTTGTACAACGATGTTTTCGCCAAGTTCAGAAGCATCAGAGACCTTGATTACTTTGTATAGTGCATTCTTAATAACTGAGTAAGCAAGACCAGCTGAGATATCTGAAACGGTCGCCCCTTCTTTTTGTGCTTGCTTGACTTTAGAGTTCATAAAGACCGTACAGCGAGTCCCAAGGTCAATCGGATTCTCGGCAAATAAGGCGGCTTTAGCAAAATTTTCGACACTATAATTTAATGATTTAGCAAAAGTCTCGATAAAAGAGCCGCAACCAGAAGAACAAGCTTCATTTAACTGGACGCTATCAACGGTATTGGTCTTGATTTTGATGCATTTCATGTCTTGACCGCCGATGTCTAAGATACAGTCAACGTTTGGATTAAAGAAAGCTGCGGCATAATAATGTGACACAGTCTCAACTTCGCCTTCATCTAAAGTAAGGGCAGCTTTAACTAAGGCTTCACCATATCCTGTTGAGGCTGACCAAGCGATATTAGCTTCGGATGGTAATAATGAATAAATCTCTTGGATAGCACGAATAGTCGTAGCAAGGGGACTGCCGTCATTACTGCTATAAAAAGAGTGTAAAAGGGTTCCATCTTCACCGACTAAGGCGGCTTTGGTAGTCGTTGAACCAGCATCGATACCAAGATAACAATTACCCTTATAGGTAGCTAAATCAGCAGTTTTAACTTTATATTTATTTTGACGGTCGGAAAATTTTTGATAATCAGCTTGATCAACAAATAGGGGTTCCATCCGGTCAACTTCAAATGCCATTGAAATAGAGCCCGATAGTTGTTGTTGTAAGTAAGCCATTTTAATGACTTCATCTTGATGGTTTAGTGCTGAGCCAATGGCGGCGAACAAATGAGAATTATCAGGGACAATCGTATGTTCGTCATCAAGATTTAAAGTTCTAATAAAGGCTTCTTTAAGTTCTGATAAGAAGTGTAGGGGACCACCTAGGAAAGCGATATGACCACGAATAGGCTTACCACAAGCGAGACCACTAATTGTTTGGTTGACTACAGATTGGAAAATCGAAGCTGATAGGTCTTCCTTGGTTGCGCCATCATTAATTAATGGTTGAATATCAGTCTTAGCAAATACCCCACAACGAGCGGCGATGGGGTAAAGTGCTTGATAGTTCTTAGCATATTCGTTAAGCCCGATAGCATCAGTCTGTAAAAGTGACGCCATTTGGTCAATAAACGAACCAGTACCACCAGCACAGATACCATTCATTCGTTGTTCGATGTTACTACCTTCAAAATAAATAATCTTGGCATCTTCACCACCAAGTTCAATTGCAACATCAGTCTGTGGCGCTAATTCCTTGAGTGCCGAAGATACGGAGATAACTTCTTGAACAAAAGGCACATTTAGATGATTAGCTAAAGTTAGACCACCTGAACCAGTTATAACTGGGTGGACGTCAATATCACCAAGGTCTTTGCCGGCGTTTTTGAGTAGCTTTGCTAGAGTTTCTTGGATATTGGCAAAATGTCGGGCATACTCTGAAAAGAGTAGCTCATGCTCGGCGTTTAGGATTGCTATTTTTACTGTTGTGGAACCAATGTCAATTCCCAACATATACTTTTGGTTTTTCATAGATATTGCAGTGAAGTACTGCGACCTCCTTAATTTTATCAAACATTATTAATTATACTTCAATTTGCAACAGATGGCAAATAAGCATTGAAAAAAGCAGAGGACTTCGCTATACTGTAGTAATTAGCGTCAACAAAATTTTGGGCGTCTTAATCTAAAGCAAGGTAATGCATGAATTTAATAAAAAGGAAGTAGCTAAATGTATAAAATAGTAGGACAAGATGGCTTAGCGAAAGCGGCTGATTTTGAAACAATTCATGGGACTATCCAAACACCAGTGTTTATGAATGTTGGAACGGTGGCGGCAATCAAGGGGGCTGTTTCAACCGTTGATTTAAAGCAAGTTAAAACTAAAGTTGAATTATCAAACACCTATCATCTTCATGTACGAACTGGTGATGAAACCATCAAAAAGCTTGGTGGCTTGCATAAGTTTATGAATTGGGACCAGCCTATTTTGACTGATTCGGGTGGCTTTCAAGTCTTTTCATTATCCGGTTTACGAAAGATTAAGGAAGAAGGTGTTTATTTTAATTCGCATATTGATGGTCGGAAGATTTTCATGGGACCAGAAGAAAGTATGCAAATCCAATCGAATTTGGCATCGACCATTGCCATGGCTTTTGATGAATGCCCATCAAGTGTGGCCGAGCGGGAATATGTAGAACAATCAGTAGCAAGGACAACGCGTTGGTTGGTACGTTGTCAAGAAGAGCTGGCACGTTTGAATAAACATGCGGAGACAATTAATAAAGAACAAATGCTTTTTGGTATCAATCAAGGGGCGATTATGCCAGATATTAGAATTGCCCATGCAAAAGAGATATCAGCGATGAATCTTGATGGATATGCAGTTGGCGGTTTAGCTGTCGGGGAAAGTCATGAAGAGATGTATCACATTTTAGATGAAGTAGTGCCGCACTTACCAAAGGATAAACCGACTTACTTAATGGGGGTTGGTACACCAGCTAATATCTTAGAGGCAGTTGAGCGAGGGGTTGATTTCTTTGATTGTGTTTATCCAACCCGTAATGGACGTCATGGTCATGTCTATACCAATCAAGGAAAACTTAATTTATTTAACGCCAAATACGAGTTAGATGAACGTCCAATTGAAGAAGGCTGTGGTTGTCCGGTATGTCAACACTATAGTAGAGCCTATATTCGTCATTTATTAAAGGCAAAAGAAATGTTAGGAATGCGCTTGCCGGTACTACATAATCTTTATTTTTACAATAATATGATGGAAGAGATTAGAATGGCAATTATTGAAGGTCGATATGGTGAATACAAGAAGAATAAATTATCGGGATTTCAAGAAAACGACAAGAAATAAGGTGAGCTATAGCGAAAAGACTTGCTGAAAAAGCGATAGTTGTGTATTATTAACTAAGGCTTCGTAAAGGTTGCCAAGCAAGAGGATAAAATAATTAATTTCAGGAGGATTTTATTATGATAGTAGCAGCAGCGACAGCAGAAGGACTCATGGGTGGTCAAATGGGAATGATTATTATGTTAGCCCTTTTATTTGGGGTTATGTATTTTATGATGATTAGACCACAAAAGAAAGAACAAAAAAGAGTAGCAGCAATGCTTGCAGATATGAAAATAGGTGATGCCATTGTAACCACTAGTGGTTTCTACGGAATCTTAATTGATATTACTGACGAAGATGTTATCGTTGAATTTGGTAATAACAAGAATTGTCGCATTCCAATGCGCAAGGGGGCAATTGCCGAAGTAGAAAAAGTAGAAGATGCAACTGAATAGTAATGATATTTGATTTATGTTATCGCCATCTATAATGAGACGTATAGGTGGCGATACTTTTTTTACTTTATAGGAAATTTCTCCTATAAAGCAAAAACGCTTGGCGGGATGCGCACTCGCTTAATTGGAAAAGCGCTCGGCGCGGCGAGTCTGCAAGCAGACTCTTTGTTCCATCAAATTGGTTTCATCATGGGTTCTTAGGTTTTTATTGAAAAACATTAGAAAATACAGTAATATATAGATTATATAGGCTGTGTGATAGGAGGGAGTATTTATGACATATAAAGTAGCCTTAATTCCTGGTGATGGAATTGGCCCAGAGATTATTAGAGAAGCAAAGAAAGTCCTTGATGGCATCTGTAGCAAATACGGATGTGATTTTGAATATACAAAATTATTATTAGGTGGCGCTTCTATTGATGCTTATGGTATCCCTTTAACAGAAGAGACAATAGCAAAGGCTAAAGCAAGTGATGCGGTTTTGATGGGTTCAATTGGTGGTGATGCCAATACATCGCCATGGTATCAGTTAGAGCCAACGAAGCGACCAGAGGCGGGACTATTAAAGATTAGAAAAGAACTTAATTTATTTGCTAACTTACGACCAGCTTACCTTTATAAAGAGTTAAAGGCGGCGTGCCCACTTAGAGATGAAATTATTGGTGAAGGCTTTGATATGATGATTATGCGTGAACTGACAGGGGGCTTATATTTCGGTGAACGCAAGACAATAGAAGAAAACGGTATTAAAAAGGCGATAGATACACTTGCTTATGATGAGAATGAGATTCGTCGTATTGCTCGTCGGGGATTCGATATTGCGATGAAACGAAATAAAAAAGTAACCAGTGTTGATAAAGCAAATGTCCTTGATTCGTCGCGACTATGGCGTGTAGTAGTTGAAGAGGTTGCTAAAAGCTATCCAGAAGTAGTATTAGAACATATGCTAGTTGATAATTGTGCAATGCAATTAGTGATGAATCCTAGCCAATTTGATGTGATTCTAACGGAGAATATGTTTGGCGATATTTTATCAGATGAAGCTAGCATGGTGACTGGCTCAATTGGGATGCTACCATCGGCTAGTATGAATGAAACGAAATTCGGACTATATGAACCAAGTCATGGCTCAGCACCAGATATTGCGGGAGAAGATAAGGCTAATCCCATTGCAACGATTCTATCAGCAGCAATGATGCTTCGTTATTCGTTTGATTTAGATGCTGAAGCGACAGCGATTGAAGCAGCAGTCCAAAAGGTTCTAGCCAACGGGTATAGAACTGGCGATATTTGGTCAGCAGGATGCGAGCGAGTCGGAACAATACAAATGGGTGACTTAATTACTAACGAGCTATAAAGATATAACAAGATGGATGAGGAGGGATTAACATGAAAAGTGATGCGGTTTTTAAAGGAATGCAACAGGCACCCCATCGGTCATTATTTAATGCACTAGGATTGACCAAGGAGGAGATGGATAGACCATTAGTCGGAATTGTTAGTTCATATAATGAGATTGTTCCAGGTCATATGCACCTAGATAAGATTACTGAGGCCGTTAAGCTAGGGGTAGCAATGGCTGGTGGAACACCACGGATGTTTCCAGCAATTGCCGTTTGTGATGGTATCGCAATGGGCCATACGGGAATGAAATATTCATTGGTAACGCGTGATTTAATTGCTGATTCAACTGAGGCGATGGCGTTAGCGCATCAATTCGATGCTTTAGTGATGATACCTAATTGCGATAAGAATGTCCCAGGTCTTTTAATGGCAGCAGCTAGAATTAATATTCCAACAATTGTAGTTAGTGGTGGACCAATGTTAGCAGGCTATGTTAACGGCGAAAGACGGAGCTTATCAAGTATGTTTGAAGCAGTAGGAGCTTATAGTGCTGGTAAGATGAGTGAAGCAGAAGTTGGTGAATTTGAGAATAGTGTATGTCCAACCTGTGGCTCTTGCTCAGGGATGTATACCGCTAATAGCATGAACTGCTTAACCGAAGTCTTAGGGATGGGTCTAAAGGGCAATGGAACGGTTCCAGCGGTCTATTCAGAGCGTCTTCGTCTAGCAAAGCAAGCAGGTATGCAAGTAATGGAATTATATCGTCAAAATATTTGCCCACGTGATATCATTACAGAAGATGCGATTATCAACGCCCTGACCGTCGATATGGCACTTGGCTGCTCAACTAATAGTATGCTTCATATTCCAGCGATTGCGCACGAGATAGGGATGGACTTGGATATTGCTTTTGCGAATGAGATAAGTGCTAAGACACCAAATTTATGTCATCTTGCACCAGCAGGACAGACATATATTGAAGACCTTAATCTTGCTGGTGGTGTTTACGCAGTAATGAACGAACTAAACAAAAAGGATTTAATTATTAAGAGCTGTATGACCGTTACAGGTAAGACTATTGGTGAAAATATTGATGGTTGTATCAATAAGAATCAAGATGTCATTAGACCAATTGAGAATCCTTATAGTGAAACTGGTGGATTAGCGGTCTTAAAAGGGAATATAGCACCAGACGGTGGGGTTGTAAAGCGTTCAGCAGTGGCCGAGAAGATGATGATACACGAAGGACCAGCACGGGTCTTTGACAGTGAGGATGATGCTATCAAAGCTATTAAAGGTGGCAGAATAGTCGCTGGTGACGTAGTAGTTATACGTTATGAAGGACCAAAGGGTGGACCAGGGATGAGAGAGATGTTAAATCCAACCTCAGCAATTGCCGGTATGGGGCTTGGCGAATCGGTAGCCTTAATTACCGATGGCCGTTTCTCTGGTGCGTCTAGAGGGGCATCGATTGGTCATGTTTCACCAGAAGCAGCCGTTGGTGGACCGATTGCCTTAATTGAAGAAGGTGATATTATTAAAATTAATATCCCAGAGACATCATTAAGTGTAGATGTCACAGCAGAAGTAATGAATGAACGAAAAGCAAAGTGGCAACCACGCGAACCAAAGATTACAACTGGATATTTAGCAAGATATGCGGCGATGGTGACCTCAGGTAATCGCGGGGCAATTCTTGAAATACCTAAAAACAACTAGGAGGAAATAATATGCAGATGACAGGCTCGCAAATAATAGTAGAATGTTTGAAAGAACAAGGAGTAGACACCATTTTCGGGTACCCGGGTGGAACTATTTTGAACTTATATGACGAACTTTACCGTCATGACGATATTATCCATATTTTGACTTCACACGAACAAGGAGCATCACATGCCGCAGATGGATATGCTCGTTCAACGGGGAAGGTTGGTGTATGCTTCGCCACTAGTGGACCAGGAGCTACTAACCTAGTGACAGGAATTGCAACGGCTTATATGGATTCAATTCCCCTAGTAGCAATTACAGCGAATGTAGCAGTACCCTTACTGGGGAAAGATAGCTTCCAGGAGATTGATATTGCAGGTGTTGTAATGCCAATCACTAAGCATAGTATGATTGTCAAAGATGTAACCAAATTAGCTGATGTCATTCGTGAAGCATTTATTATCGCTAAAAGCGGTCGACCAGGTCCAGTCCTAATCGATGTAACCAAAGATGTTACGGCTGAGACGGCTAACTATACAGCGAAGAAACCAGCAACGATTAAGCCAAGTACTGACCGAATCAAAGAAAGCGATATTGAACAAGCTTTGCAGATGATTGCCAAAGCCAAAAGACCATATATCTTTGTTGGTGGGGGTGTAATTCTTTCAGGAGCATCAAAGGAACTTGATACCTTTGTTCATACAATTGATGCACCAGTGGCTAATACCTTAATGGGTAAAGGTGCCTTTAATGAAACCGATGAATTATATACGGGAATGTTGGGAATGCATGGTACGAAGGCTTCTAATCTAGGTGTTGGTAAATGTGATTTGCTAATTACAATTGGCGCAAGATTTAGTGACCGAGTAATTGGTAATGCGGCTAAATTTGCTCAAGATGCGAAGATTATCCAGATTGACATTGACCCCGCCGAGATTAATAAAAACGTCATTGTTGACGCTAGTATTATTGGCGATATCAAAGAAATTTTAAAACGCCTTAATAAGCAACTAAAGCCAACCAAGCACGTTACCTGGACTAATCAAATCAAAGACCTAAAGAAGACATACCCACTATCCTATAACAAAGAAGTACTAACGGGACCAGCGGTAATTGAAGAGCTATATAAAGTGACTAAAGGCAATGCTATCATTACCACCGAAGTTGGTCAGCATCAGATGTGGAGTGCGCAATATTTCAAATATACCAAACCAAGAACCTTTCTTTCATCAGGAGGATTAGGAACGATGGGATATGGTCTTGGCGCAGCGATAGGTGCTAAGTTTGGTAATCCAGACAAATTAGTTGTAAATATTGCTGGGGATGGTTGTTTTCGGATGAATATGAATGAGATAGCTACCGCCGCAAGAAATGATTTACCATTGATACAATTAGTCATCAATAACAAAGTATTAGGGATGGTAAGGCAATGGCAGACTCTATTTTACGAGAAGCGTTATTCACACACGATTCTAAATGACAAGGTCGACTTTGTTAAATTGGCAGAAGCAATGGGGGCTGTCGGCTTTAGAGTAACTAAAATAGCAGAATTAGCCGACACCTTGAAAAAGGCAATTGCCCTTAATAAAACGGTAGTGATTGACTGTCAGATAGATTGTGATGATAAAGTATTTCCAATGGTTCCAGCCGGACGTCCAATTGAGGAAGTGTTCGACGAGGCAGATTTAGAGCATAGATAAGAGGAGAAAAACCGTGAAAAGAATATACAATTTTTCAGCAGGACCAGCAGTGTTGCCAGAAGCAGTCCTAGAAGAAGCTCAAGCAGAAATGATGAATTACAGAGGTTGTGGAATGTCAGTAATGGAGATGAGTCATCGTTCGAAGGTTTTTGATGAGATAATTCAAGAAGCCGAGCGTGATCTTCGTGATTTGCTGAATATTCCCGATAATTATAAGGTGCTATTTTTACAAGGTGGGGCATCGCTTCAATTTGCGATGATTCCAATGAATCTCATGAAAAATAAAGTAGCCGATTATATTGTGACAGGACAATGGGCGAAGAAAGCTTATCAAGAAGGGCAATTATATGGGCAAGCTAATAAAATAGCTAGTTCCGAAGATAAGACTTATTCGTATATTCCGGATTGTTCGGATTTACCAATTAGTGAAGATGCTGATTATGTATACATTTGCGAAAATAACACTATTTATGGTACCAAATTCAAAGAACTACCGAACACCAAGGGTAAATTATTAGTCTCAGATGTCTCTTCATGCTTTTTATCAGAACCAATGGATGTCAGCAAATACGGTCTTATTTTTGGTGGTGTGCAAAAGAATATTGGGCCAGCAGGAATGGTAATTGCCATTGTTAGAGAAGATTTAATCACCGAAGATGTTCTGTCAGGAACACCAACGATGATGAAATATAAGGTTCATGATGATGCTAATTCAATGTACAATACGCCGAACTGTTACTGCATTTATATGTGTGGTAAGGTCTTTAAATGGATAAAAGCAATGGGTGGATTAACAGCAATGAAGCAACGCAATGAAGAAAAAGCTAAGATTCTTTATGACTTTTTAGATAATAGCAAACTATTTAAAGGAACAGTTGTCAAAAAAGACCGTTCACTGATGAATGTACCATTTATAACTGGTAACGAAACCTTAGATGCTAAATTTGTCAAAGAAGCTAAGGCTTTTGGTCTTGAGAATTTAAAGGGACATCGTAGCGTTGGTGGAATGAGAGCTAGTATCTACAATGCTATGCCACTTGAAGGGGTTCAAGCGTTAGTAGCATTTATGCAGAAGTTTGAAGAGGAGAATGGTGAAGATGTATAAATATAATTGTTTGAATCCAATTGCCAAAGTAGGACGTAACTACTTTAATGATGATTATAAGAAGGTTGATGACTTAGCCGAAGCTGAGGCGGTCTTAGTTCGTAGTGCGGATATGCATGACCTTGAACTACCCGAAAGTTTAATGACAATAGCAAGAGCTGGTGCGGGAGTTAATAATATTCCCCTTGAGAAATGCGCCGAAAAGGGAATTGTTGTTTTTAACACACCAGGTGCTAATGCTAATGGGGTGAAGGAGATGGTGATTGCGGGGATGCTTTTGGCATCAAGAGATATCGTTGGCGGTGTTAACTGGGTTGAACAAGAAAAGGATGCCCAAGATATTAATAAATTGGCAGAAGCTAACAAGAAGAATTTTGCTGGTTGTGAGATTAGTGGCAAGAAGCTAGGTATCATAGGACTTGGTGCTATTGGTGTCTTAGTTGCCAATGCCGCGACGAACTTAGGAATGGAAGTATATGGCTATGACCCATACATTTCAGTTGACGCTGCGTGGAACCTATCACGAAGCATTAAGCATATCGAAGATGTCAAAGAAATTTATAAAGAGTGTGATTATATCACTATTCATGTGCCAGCACTTGAAGACACGAAGAAGATGATTAATAAAAAAGCAATTAAGAAAATGAAAAAGGATGTAGTTATTCTTAATTTTGCAAGAGATACCCTAGTTGATGAGGAAGCTTTGATAGAAGCGATAGGTGAAGGCAAGGTTAAGAAGTATGTTACTGATTTTGCTAACCCTTTAGTAGCTGGGAAGAAGAATGTTTTAGTAACACCACACTTAGGTGCTTCGACTGAAGAATCAGAAGATAATTGTGCGATTATGGCGGTTAAGCAGGTTAGAGACTATCTAGAAAATGGTAATATTCGTAATTCGGTAAACTTTCCAAATTGCGATATGGGCAAATGTCTAGTTGAAAGTAGAGTTGCTATTACACACCGAAATGTTGCCAGCATGTTGGCGAAATTCACCGCTATTTTCAGTGAAGAAGAATTAAACATTGCGGATTTAACAAATAAAAGCAAGGGCGAATATGCCTATACATTATTAGATATTGATGGTCAAGTGACAGCCGAGGTTGCAGACAAGCTCAAAAATATAGATGGCGTAATAAGTCTTCGTATTGTAAAATAAAAGGGAGGGAGGATTTTAATTAAGTCCTCCCTCAAATTTTAAGGAATAGTAGGATTATGATATGGCAGTTAGATTTCCTAATAAATTAAAAAATATCAAAGCAAGTGGCAAAATTATCGCTTCGTTTTTAAGAAATAAGCATAGACTAATAGCAGTGACTAACTGTATTAAGAAGTTAAGTAAAAAGTGAGGATATTATTATGGCATTAATAAAACCATTTAAGGGTATTAGACCTAGAAAAGATTTAGCAAAGCATATCGCAGCACTACCATATGATGTATATAATCGCGAGGAAGCAAAAGCGATAGTCAAAGCAGAGCCACTTTCATTTTTAAAGATTGACCGTGCAGAAACGCAATTTCCAGATAACGTTGGTACATATGAGCCTTGTGTTTACAAAAAGGCAAAAGAACTATTAGAAGCGATGATAGCAGACGCTTCGTTCGTTCAAGATGAGCAAAATTGTTATTATTTGTATGAACTAACAATGAAGGGGAAGGTCCAAACGGGTATTGTATCAAGGGCATCGATTGATGACTATGATAATAATGTTATTATGAAGCATGAGAATACTCGAGCAGAGAAAGAATTAGATAGAATCAATCATGTTGATACTTGTGATGCTCAAACGGGACCGATTTTCTTGGCCTATCATGCCAATGCAATTCTAAAAGAAATTATCGAGAAAAAGAAAGCAGAGCCGGCAATCTATGATTTCATTGCCGAAGATGGCATTAGGCATCGAGTTTGGCGAATTGCTGATGAGACAACGATTACAGCTATTGAGTCAGCTTTTGCTGATATTGATAAGATTTATATAGCTGATGGGCACCATCGCTGTGCATCGGCGGTTAAAGTTGGTAAGAAGCGACGAATGGAGAATCCTAATTATACTGGCGAGGAGAATTTTAATTATTTTCTATCGGTATTATTTCAAGATGATGAATTATATATCATGGATTACAATAGAGCTATTAAAGACTTAAATGGTTTAAGTGAAGCTGAATTCATTGCTAAGATTGAAGTGGATTTCATCGTTACTAAAATTGGTGATGAACCGTTTTCGCCAAATTGCAAGGGTTCTTTTGGCATGTATTTAAATGATAAGTGGTACCGTCTAGATATCAAAGACGAATATCGTAGCAAGGATCCGGTAGCAGGTTTAGATGTATCATTGCTTCAGAACCACCTCTTAGAACCAATCCTAGGGATTAAAGACCCTAAAGTTGATAATAGAATTGACTTTATTGGTGGAATTAGAGGGCTAGAAGAGTTAGAACGCCGTGTCGGAGTTGACTGTAAGGTTGTTTTTTCGATGTATCCAACATCAATTCAAGAACTATTTGCGGTTGCTGATGCTGGCGAACTAATGCCACCAAAGTCAACATGGTTTGAACCAAAGCTTAGAAGTGGATTGTTTATTCACAAATTATCATAAGACTAAGCGTTTATTTAAAAGCGGTAAGGAGAATTAGATATGAAGGATTTAAGTTTTAATGCCATTTCCGAAAGGATTTTTAAGTATTTAGAAGACGATATACCAGTGATAGGGCGATTCGTTTTTAAAATGGCATTAGCACTATTAGTTTATTTTATCTTATCCAAAATAATTAAGTGGATTTGTAATACCATTGAGAAGAATTTAATCAAATCAGCCATTCCGAAAGAGACAAGAACATTTCTAACCTCGTTTAGTAAAGTTGCTCTACATGTCGTGGTGATTATGATGATAGCGGGGCAATTAGGGGCTAAAGAATCATCGGTTATGGCGATTCTAGCTTCGGCTGGTATCGGTATAGGTCTAGCCTTGCAAGGCGGGCTATCTAATTTGGCGGCGGGAGTTGTTATTATTTTAGCCAAGCCTTTTGTAGCAGGCGATTATATTACTGAAAGTGCTAATAATTATGAAGGAACAGTTAAGAAGATTGAGCTATATTATACGACTTTAGCGACATTTGATAATCAGATGGTAGTTATTCCTAATTCGGTCTTAGCAGGTAATACAATTGTCAATGTAACAGCGATGGAACATCGGCGATTAGAGATTATTTTTGGGGTTTATTATGAATCTAATTTGCAAGTGGCAAAGGACATTTTATTTTCGATTTTGCGTAATGACGAGGATATTCTTCAAGACAAAGAAATTAATGTTTTTGTTGAAGAGCTAGGTGCTCAATCAGTCCAAATTGGTCTTTGGGCATGGGTCAAAAATAGTGATTATTTTGATGTGCGCTGGAAGATTAATGAGAAAATCAAAGAAGCTTTTGATCAAGGACATATTGCGATATGCCATACTCGCTTAGTGAGCAATGGTAAGATGGAAGATAAAAAACAACCGTAAATCTTTAGATGCAGATTTACGGCCATTTTGGCTTGAAGCTGAAAATCGGATTTGAACCGACGACCCCTTCATTACGAGTGGCAACGGCGGATTTTGCAAATGCCCTGATAGTGCGGGTTTGCGGGGCTTGTTTTTCAATTTGACTAAATTTTGACTAAATCTTTAAAAATCAGGAGTGCTAATTTGGCACTCCTTTAACCATACCTTTTATCTAAGTATTCATTTAATTTATCTTTTGAGTTAGATTCTTCTTCACGTAGTTCAGCGTATATATCCGTAAGTGTTCGGCTATCCTCATGACCGAATAATCTAATTGCTTCTAGCAAATCAACACCAGAATAGTAAAGAATCGTAGCGTACTCATGCCGAAAGGCTTTAGCGGAAAAGTCTTTACACATATCAATTGGGAAAATCAATTTTCTTTTCACTTTACTACAAGATGTTGCTTTTACTATTTTATGGTTTCCGCCAGCAGCAGTGTTAACCTTTATCCGGACTTGCTCAAAGAAACGGCGATATTGTGTCTTGCTCATGATCGTTCCGTCAGAGTTTGGAAACAAAATAACAGTGTCTGTGGACATCGCATATTCACGCAGAGTACTTTTTAAAGGCTTTAGTATATCAATCTTACGTTCGCCTTTAAAAGTCTTTGTATTCTTCAAATTTGGACGTTCACCAATGAATTCTATCGCCTTGTTAATATTTATCAAGCCTTTTTCAAAATCGATGTCAGATTTAGTCAGTGCCAATATTTCACCACGTCTAGGACCGGCATACTGAAGCATCAAGACAAAACACTTTTCCATCAAAGTAAAATCAGCTTTTTTAATCGCGTCACGCTCTACTTTAGTTAATGCTCGGTTTTTCACCTTGTCCCTTTTGGCTTTAGCAATAGTAATATTGGCAGCAGGATTTTTGGAAATCATATTATCATCGATAGCACACTTGAAAATCTGATTAACGGTTATTTTAAATTCGTGCTGAAGAGCAGCGTGACCATTTAAGTCATTGTAGCTTTCCTGAACATGGGATTTTTTGATCATACCCAATTCAAGACCATCAAGTTTCTTTGTGTGATTCTTTATCAGATTGCCGTATGCTGTTTTTCGGTTGTGAGAGAGCGAAGTGTTTTGAACATAAGTCGTATACCATTGGTTTTTATAATCACTAAACAGAGTGTGCCTGTCGTTAGTATACACCCCTAAGCGCAATTTAGCTTTAACCTCATCCTTATTTGCTTCGAATTCTTTAATAGTATAACCATAAACAGGCACGCGGATTTTCTTTCCGTTTGCATCTAGTTCGTTAGTTGGGATAGTAGTGTAGTATCTACCATCACTACGCTTTTTATAATTTGACATAGTATCATCCTCCTTAATTTTGCGTAATAAAATAGCACCCAACTACGAACTAAAGTTCCAGTTGCCGGGTGCTTCCAAAGATGATACAATATAATTCAATCGGATGTACTTCTTTGGAAGTGTATCTAGTCGCTTGGTGTTACAGCACTAGGCGACTTTTCAATTTTAGTGTTGACTAAACAAATAATATTCTTAACAAGAGAACTGAAAGCTAGATACAACCTAGCCGCCAGTAAAATAGTTTCTACAAAAGTAGTGCCTTAGTTTACTAGACCGAGGGTGCTTTTTTTGCGTTTATCGTACAACACAAGAGTTATAATCGCGCAAAGCATACTCACAAAAGCAATAAAATCACCTAGTGTAATATACATCAGCATCAGCCCCCTTTCAAAATATCCGGCGACCAAGCATAGCACCTCAACGGTTCCCCGATTAAAAATATTATGTTTTGAATTTAAACAGAAAAAATTTATTTTATCAAGTTTAAAAATTCAGCTTCGTTGATTATTTTAATATTCGCACCTGCATCAACCAATTCATGCGCTTTTCTTTCTTTTGAACTCATACCATCAGCGCCAACAATCTTTAGGTCCTGAATGCCAACAATCACGTAATCGGTCTTACTGCTGACGCCACTTTTTACTACTCCACCAACATCAACTATTTTTTGCATTGCTGCTTTTCTAGATATGGTGTCAAATTCACCAGTAACAACACAGCTTTTTGAGTAGAGCGGGTGTTCCATATCAAAGTCTAAAGTTGTTGCTACGACATCGGATATCTTAGAACTTGAAAACATTGATGTTTTTGATAATGAGCGAGTTGGCTTCAACTCTGAAAACCATTTTTTTCTGATACTAGAAAAAGCATTTAAATATTTGTTGAATGTCTTATATCTGGAATTTTGAACGGAGCAAATAATTATCTTAGCACAAGTCATCGCATCAGCTAAGGCATTGTGGTGATTATTCATCTCTATATTGAAGTATCTTGCTTTTTCCTCTAGCGAATTTCCAGTGCCACGACTTACTTTTGTAGAAAATCTTACACTGTCTATGTATTGAAAGTCTAAATCAGGCAAGTTGTATGTTTTTAAAAGTTGATACAACACAGACATATCAAATTGAGCATTGTGTGCGATGAGTAAATTCGAGTTATCAAAGTAGTGTTTGGTTTTCTCGAACACGCAAGGGAATTGTTCGCAACCTTTAACGTCGTCATAGCTAATGCCGTGCAGTTCAGTATTTTCGACACGAAACTGGTCAGTAGGTGGCTTTATTAAAAAATATTGTTGTTCGACAATTTCAAGGTCTTTTACGGCTACAATTCCAAAAGAACACGCACTATCCAAGTCGTTGTTTGCTGTCTCAAAATCAATAGTTATAAAATCATACATAAGATTATCCTCCTTATCAGTGTATACTATTCTAAAACTTGGCTCTCAACTCAACAACTTTGCCGAGTATCTTAATGGGTAACTTTTCTATATCATCTTTATTATTTTACATCACTCTGAAAAGCTATCGCCTTTCCAAGTATACTAACAGTTTCAAAATCATCTTTCTCAATAGTCTTTATTGGTATGGTTGGATTTTCTGCAATCAACTGTAGTCTATCACCGTATTTTCTAATCCTTTTAAGGGTGGCTTCGCCGTCCATATACACAACGGCAATCTCGCCATCCTCAACGTCACTTTGTTTTTTTACAAAAACTATATCGCCGTCAAATATCCTAGCGTTTATCATGCTATCACCTTTGGCTTTTAAACAAAAATCAGCCTGGATATTTGTTCCGACCTCTACATAACATTCAAAACACTCATCAGCCAGTAAGGCTTCGCCACAAGCTATGTTGCCTAGCAGTGGGATTTTTTTTGTTTCTATTGGAAAGATGTTGTTTGGTATTAGTGAATGATTATCTGTGCCCCAACCCATAAGGTAGGATGGCGATGTTTCAAATAGTTCAGCCATCAGAACAACGCTTTCATAGGGGATGGTTTTAATTTCTCCGCTTTCGTATCTTTGAACAGTGGCTTCTTTTACATCCAAAAGTTCTGCGATTTCTTTTAAAGTTATGTTTTTTATTGAGCGCTTCTCTTTTATACGAGAACGTAATGTTGCACTTGCATTCATTTTCTCACCTCCTACGATAACGCTATTATAAGGTAATCTTACGTATAATGCAATGGTTTTATTGCGATTTATAAAAAAACTTACATAAAACGCAAGAAACATGTTGACTTTATAAGATGGTAGTGATAATATTAACTTACGCAATACGTAAGAAAGGAGGAGGCAAATAATTGAGAGGCTATAAAGTAGACAACAACGCGTTGAAGAAAGTGCTAGTGGATAAGAACATAAAAACCATACAAGGGCTTTCTGATATATCGGGAGTTAACCGCAATACGTGTGCGCAAGTGCTAGGGGGAGAAATATATCCATCGTCTGATGTGATGGCTCGACTTGCAAATGCTCTAGGTTTGGGTTCAGAAGAAGCAGGGAAAATTTTTTTTGCACAAGACTTACGCAACACGAAAGTTAAAGTAAAAGGAGGATAAGCATGGAAATGGCAATAATAATATTACTATCAGTAATAATCTCGACTGCTATTTCGGTGAAAATAACAGCCGAGAGGGTAAGAAGATTTGAGAAACATTTGTATGAAATGTGCGATATAAACGTGGAGCAGTGTTCTCAAATAAAAAAGGTTACATTGTCTAGCATGGAGGAACTAATCAAAAAGACAGGTCTTGATAAATGATTCGCCAAACGGCGTTATGCTGACTTCGAGGTTTTCCATTCTCGAAAAGCTGTTAGGGTAGTATTTTTTTCGAGATGATTCACATTCCTTGTAAAAATCAGATTTAGCAAAATTTCCATCTACAGAAAAAGAGCCAACACCACTTGCAGGGGCGTTTAAAATTCCCAACCGCAAAAGTGAAGAAAATGCGATAGAAACTTTTTCCGCATCATTAAATGTTGGGTATTCATCAATAACATAGGCCACTCTCGTAAGTAAGGGAGATGATTGTTTGTCATAAAAATTGTAGGTGAAGATGGTTTTTGGTCTTTCTTTCACAAAATATTGAAGAAAAGTAGCATCAAAAGAACTCATTTGTTTAATGATTTCTGAAAAGGATGGATGTATATAATCTTTGGTATCAGAGTTGCAGGCACTGGCTATTAGGTTGGCAAACATCTTTCTTAAGACTTCGGATGACATACAAAACTCGGAGTTAGCTAAAGCAAGGTGAAGTGTCTGAAAATCAGGAATAATCAACTTTTGAGGGTCGATATTTTTAACAATAGTTTTTAAAAGATTTTCAAGTTCTATGAGTCCATATTTTTCAAGAATGCGGCGTTTTTTAGCCAAGTACGACTTATTGCCAAAACGGAGATAAAAAGAATCGGCTAGGTAGTTGCCAACTTGTTTGGTTATACCGTCAGACGTATTCTTGATAGCATTATCAACACTGCTGGGTAAATTGATATTGAAATCCATAAAATATTCTCCTTTGAGTTTTAAGGTGATTATAGCACAAGAGATGTAGAAATCAAAGCAGTGCAACAAAACGAAGTAGGAGGGTAAGAGATGGGCAAAGAAAAAATAAAAGAAACACTCCAAGAGCAACTAGGGTTACTCGCAGAGCGTTCTAAAGATTGTGACGATAGTCACATTGCTCGAATAACGGAGCAAATGATAACTATTGCTTGTCTTCTTCGAGATTGGCAATAGTTGTGTAAACATCTTTGATAAGTTCTGGCAAGGTGTCACCTTTGAGAGATGCGTTACTGGATTTAGAAAACCAAGCAGTAACAAACGTATTAACGACTTCAACAGTTAATTCTTTATCAGTTTTAGCCATATCAATTTCTCCTTTCGAATTATTTCAGCCCCACGCTGATACAACAATTATAAAGGAGGACATGGAATCAAACAAGCAGTACAACAAATCAGTGAACCGAATTAAGGAAGGAGGGTAACATGTCGAGTGACATAGATAGAGTATTAAATGAGCTGTTAGAAAAAGTCAAGCCACCAGAATTCCCGCCTGGTGGAGTACCAACCGAGATAGCAGCAAGAGTATATGGAATCGCTCCAGATACTTTAAGGAATCAGATGGAACAAGGGATGATTGGTATAGGGCATATAACACGGAAAAAGAAACGAGGACAGCGGCAGATATATATAAGTCCTTTAAAGCTATATAAGGACACTGGTTTTATATGGAGAGGAGAGAAGAAAGTTGAAGAACTTGAAGAAAGGAAATAGAACATTAAAGTTAGAAGAACGACAAAAGTTTATATGGCTAAAATTTTACATGGCCTTATTTACCTTCGGAAATGCAGGGCTAGCAGCAAAGAGATATGGCGATGAGACATTTAGACCAGGAGTTGTATTTATATTATGTGGTCTATACCTGATATCTTTTGCCTATGTAAATATTGTTCAGCCAATGTTTAGACAGAAAAATGCTCGCAGGAGTGCAATCCATACGAGCAAGGTAATACAAATTGAAAATAAATCTAATAGAAGTATAGCAGATGAGAGGGGGAAAGGCAAATGTTAGGGTGCATATTCGAAGATGGAGTGCAGATAGAAACAAGATGACCAAGGGTATTACCCTAACCAAAGAAGAGTTTAAGGAGATTAAAGATGCGATTAATGTTTGATAGCGTAGAAGAAGTTAAAGATTTTGTAAACCTTATTGGTTTAGAATCGAAACCGATCAAAGAGGCGGCGGTGAAGGAGAAGGAAGGATCTATAGAAGAAAAAATAGAAGAGCCACCAGTAAACACCACAAAAGAGACTGTTGTCGAAACATCTAAAGATGAAGCGAAAGAAATTACCCTGGAAGATGTTCGGGCAGTATTAACACCTGTACTAAAAAGCGGGAAGCGTGCAGAAGTAAAAGAATTATTAGGTTCTTTTGGCGCAAATAGCTTAACCGAAGTAGATCCTAAGGACTACACTACTTTGGTGGAAAAGGCGGGTGAACTTTAATGGCAGCGCATGCAAAATTAAGCGCGTCCGGTGCGAGTAGGTGGATTAACTGTCCAGGGTCGGTTCGGATGGAAGAAGGTTTTCCAGATAAGGGAAGTGATTATGCAAAAGAAGGAACACAGGCTCATGAGTTAGCAGAATTAGTATTACGTTACAACAACGGAGAGATTAGTAAGCGTACATTCAATTCGCGGCTTGGAAAAATCAAGAAAAAAGATTTTTACAATCAAGAAATGATGGATTATGTCGAAGATTATGTTCATTCAGTTTGGGAAATAGTCAACGTGGTAAAAGTACTTTGCAAAGACCCCGAAATACTTTTCGAGCAGCGGTTAGATTTCAGTGATTATGTGCCTGGTGGATTTGGCACTGGCGATGTTGTACTTGTGGCTGATGGTGAATTGCATATTATCGATCTAAAGTATGGCAAAGGTGTTGGGGTATCAGCCGAAGGTAATCCCCAACTAAGGTTATACGGACTTGGTGCTTACCTGGAATATGAAGCCGTATATGATATTGAGAAGGTGGTCACTCATATAATACAGCCTCGACTTGATACCAGTTCGAGCGAAGAAATAAGTGTATCGGAATTACTGATGTGGGCAGATACAGTTGTTGAACCGGCAGCGCTTCTTGCAGAGGCGGGAAAAGGGGAGTTGAGGACGGGAGACCATTGCAGGTGGTGCAAAGCGAAAGCTATATGTAGGTTGCGCGCTGAAGAAAATCTTGAGTTAACGAAGTTTGATTTCAAGAGTTCAGACAAATTAGAAGATAGTGAAATTGGAGAAATTTTAAGACGTGCTGAAGAGTTAAATGCCTGGGCTAAAGATGTAGTGGATTATGCTTTTAATGAAGCTGTAAATTGCGGTAAGAAATGGGAAGGATGGAAGCTAGTAGAAGGCAGAAGTAATCGTAAGTATATCAATGAAGCAGAAGTGGTAAAAGCTTTAAAAGCGAAAGGATTTGATGAAGCGATATTGTTTGAACGCAAAATGCTTGGCGTTACAGCCTTGGAAAGGGTTGTAGGTAAGAAAGTATTTACTATGGCCCTTGGTGATTTGGTGGAAAAACCACCAGGCAAGCCAGTTTTAGTTAAGGAAAGCGATAAACGTCAAGAATTAAACAGTGTAATAGATGATTTCGCGGTTGAAACAGACAGCCTTGTTGGGTTATGTCTGCATGATATGAAGGCATTGGGCAATGAAGGGGCGCTTTCCTATTGGGAGGCAAAACTAAAGGGTAGGTTTTCAGCAGAAACTATTAAATTAGCATACGATATAATCAAAAAATAAGGAGATTAAAAACTATGAGTAAAGTAATAACAGGAAAAGTAAGATTAAGTTATGTGTCACTATTAGAACCAAAAGCATTTGAAGGACAAGAGTCGAAATATAGCTGTGTACTGCTTATTCCTAAAGATGACAACATGACAATTAATGCAATTAAAAAAGCTATCAAGGAAGTGTATGAGGCGGCAAAAGGTACAAAACTTAAAGGCGTGAGATTCGAGAACCTTAAAACTACCCTTCGTGATGGCGATGACGACGAAAGTATTGATACAGATGAGGCTCCAGAATATGCGGATCACTTTTTCATGAATGTATCCAGTAAGATGAAGCCGGGTATTATTGATAAGTACAAAGAAAAAGTCGATGACCCAGAAGAAGTGTACAGCGGAGTTTATGCAAGGGTGTCGATTAATTTCTTCGCTTATAATACCGCAGGTAATAAGGGTATAAGTGCAGGACTTAACGGTGTTCAGATCGTAGCTAAAGGAGAGTCTTTAGGGGGACGTTCTTCTGCAGAAGCAGATTTTGACGAATACGAAGATGACGCTGATGAAATGTTAAGGTAGTAACTATGAAAACATTAGCAGTCGACATTGAAACATATAGCGATGCTGAACTTAAAAGTGTAGGGGTTTATGCGTATGCAGATGCCCCTACCTTTGAAGTTATTTTAATCGCTTATAGCTTAGATGGTGCGCCGGTAGAAGTTATTGATACCGTGAACACACAAGCCGAAGATATAGAAATGCTTCACTCGGATTTTTACGAAGCTTTATTCAGTGAAGAGTATCTAAAGACAGCATATAACGCTAACTTTGAACGGACATGTCTTGCCAGATATTTTAAAAAGGCATGTGATCCTCGGCAATGGAGTTGTACGGCGGTTATGGCGTCATCGCTTGGATTGCCGGGCAACTTGGCTGGAGTAGGTGCGGCACTTCGATTAGAGGAAGACGCGCAAAAGCTAAAGACAGGTACAGCGCTTATTACTTATTTTTGTAAGCCGTGTAAGCCCACCAAGACAAATGGCGGGAGAACAAGGAATCTTCCATTTCATGACCAAGCTAGGTGGCTACTATTTATGGAATATAATAAGCGAGATGTCATAGCAGAGATGGCAATTCGAGAAAAGATAGAGAAACACCTGTATCCAGAGTCAGAACAAAAAATTTGGATTCTAGATCAAGAAATAAATGATAGAGGCATTTGTGTTGATATTGATTTTGTAGAGGGGATTGTAGCCTTTGATGAACAAAACACAGCAGAATTGCTGGAAGAGGCTAAGAAGATTACAGGACTTAAAAATCCCAATAGCTTGGCCCAGCTAAAACAATGGTTTTTTGATGAATATGAAATGAATGTCTCGAGTATTACCAAGGATACCTTTCCCGGGCTTATTGAAGAATTAAAAGCGAAGAAGGCAGTTAAAGGTGTTCGTATCCTAGAGATACGTCAGCAGCTAGGAAAGACCTCCACGAAGAAATACGTAGCTATGCAAAATTCAGTGTGTAGCGATGGCAAAATACGAGGGGTATTACAATTTTACGGTGCTAGCCGCACTGGGAGATGGGCAGGGCGAATAGTCCAGGTGCATAATCTTCCACAGAACAAGATACCTGACATTGACCTTGCTAGAGAGATTGTGGCTAATAGGGATTTTGAAGCAATAGAGCTCCTGTTTGGTGCTACGCCGTTTGTTTTTAGCCAGCTGATTAGAACAGCTTTTATCGCTTCAGAAAATAGGCATTTCATAATATCGGATTTTAGTGCAATCGAAGCGAGAGTTATCGCTTGGTTAGCGGGCGAGCAGTGGCGGCTAGATGTATTTAACAGCCATGGCAAAATATATGAAGCATCAGCAAGCCAGATGTTTAATGTACCGATAGAGGATATTGGGAAAGGAAGCCCTTTGAGACAAAAAGGGAAGGTGGCGGAGTTGGCACTAGGGTATCAGGGAAGTGTAGGAGCTTTGATGGTTATGGGGGCCCTAGAAATGGGTTTAGAAGAAAAGGAACTGCCTTTACTAGTAAGTTCGTGGCGCCAAGCTAACAAGAATATCGTTAAATACTGGTACATGGTAGAAAGCGCTGCTAAGACAGCGATGGAGGAACACCGGACAGTTAAATTACCCCACGGCATTAGTTTTTCATTCATAGATGGAATCCTATTTATTAAGTTACCAAGTGGAAGAAAATTGGCTTATTATAACGCAAGGCTAGAAGACAACAGCAAAGGTGGGACACAAATCACCTATGAAGGAGTGGAACAGTTATCCAAACGTTGGGGACGCTTAGACACTTACGGTGGCAAATTAGTGGAAAATATCGTACAAGCTGTAGCAAGAGATTGTTTAGCTGAAGCAATGTTACGCATAGATTTGTGCCACTATGATATCGTGATGCACGTACACGATGAAATTATTGTGGATGCACCTATTGATAATAAATCATCAGAAGAAGTAATTACAGCCTTAATGAGTGAACCGATAGACTGGGCACCAGGACTTCCGCTAAAGGGTGATACCTATACAACGAGACATTATAAAAAAGATTAAGAAGGGGGGACTATCTTGATAGAGAAGATAGAAGATCATCAAAAGAGTATAAAGTATGACGGATCCTTACCGATGGCGTTAGGAAAGAGTCGACATGAAAAGAACTGGAAGAATAAAACTCTCCCCTGGTCGCAGATAATAAATAGATTGGAGAACCCGACAAGAACAGCGGAAGCCTATGTAGATTTTATATCTATGCCAAAGGCTAAGCAAGATGTTATTAAGGACGTAGGCGGGTTTATTGGCGGGCACCTTAAGAATGGACGCAGGAAGGCTGAAAACATCCTCATGCGTCAAATGGTGGCACTAGATGCGGACTTTGCACCAACCACTCTTATCGAAGATTTAGAAATTCAAGTAGGGTACAACTATGTCTTGTACTCAACTCACAAACACAGTAATAAGAAACCTCGCTTACGGATGTTGATACCACTCGATAGAGAAGTATCGCCGGACGAATACGAGGCAATAGCAAGAAAGATAGCAGATGATATCGGCATCGATTACTTCGATGATACCACATATCAAGCAAGCCGGTTGATGTACTGGGGTAGTGTGGCCAAAGACGGCGACTATGTTTTTGAGTACTATGACCAGCCGTGGTTATCAGCGGATAAAGTACTAAGTGAATATCCTGATTGGACGGATATCAGTTATTGGCCAGAGAGTAGCAGAACCAAAGAGAAACGTAAGAAGACGGCTGTTAAACAAGGAGACCCCTGCGAGAAGAGAGGGCTTATAGGTGCTTTTTGTAGGACATATTCCATCGAAGATGCAATAACTATCTTTTTATCGGATGTGTATGAGCCTTGTGCTATGTCAGAGCGATATACCTATCTTGCAGGAAGCACTGCAGCTGGATTAGTTCTATACGATGACAAGTTTGCATATAGTAATCACGCAACAGACCCAGCAGGTGGGATACTTTGTAATTCCTTTGATCTAGTGCGTCTTCACAAGTACGGGCAAATGGACGAGGATGTAGCACCGGATACCGTTATAACGTCGCTTCCTTCTTATAAAGAAATGGTGCAATTTGTAAGGGGTGACGGCAAAACCAAAAGCCGTATCACTAAAGAGAAGCAAGAAGCGGCAACAGCAGACTTTGATGAAGCAGATCTGGACTGGACGGCAAAGCTTGATGTAAATAAGCAAGGAGATATCGAAAATAGCCTTAATAACCTGGCCCTTATTATGAAGAATGACGATAATCTGCAAGGAATTGCATATAACAAGATGACTGAAGGTATCGAGATACTAAAGAAAGCACCATGGGTACGTGAGCGTCTAACTTCTAGCTGGACGGATGCCGATGATTCACATTTGGAAATGTATCTGGCCAAGGTATATACCGAATTTCCAAAGAATAAGGTATTAACAGCCTTGATTAAATCAGCGGATGACAGAGCTTATCACCCCGTAGTGGAGTATCTGGAAAACCTTCCGGTATGGGATAGAGTGAAAAGAGTTGATACGCTGTTAATTGATTATCTGGGCGCCGAAGATAACCTTTATATTCAGGCAGTAGCAAGAAAGACTTTGTGCGCTGCTATTGCCAGGGCAACGAAGCCAGGGTGCAAGTTCGATACTATGCTTGTTTTAAATGGCCCACAAGGAGTGGGTAAAAGTACTCTGCTTGCTAAACTAGCAGGAGAGTGGTTTTCAGACTCAATGTCTCTTTCTGACACGAAAGACAAGACGGCAGCGGAAAAGATACAAGGGCATTGGATTAATGAAATAGGCGAGCTTGCAGGTATTAGAAAGACTGACATTGAAACCCTTAAAGGCTTCCTTAGTAGGCAAGATGATAAATATAGAGCTAGCTACGGGAGGGTAGTAACATCGCACCCAAGGCAAGGAATATTCGTAGGAACTACTAATGCTGAAGAGGGTTATTTACGTGATATCACCGGTGGCAGACGCTTTTGGCCAGTGAAGGTTACAAAGGGAGCTAAACGTCCATGGGATTTAGATAGCGACGAGGTAAAGCAGATATGGGCCGAGGCCCTTAATTATGCCAAAGAGGGAGAGACTTTATATCTCGATGATGAATTAGATGCAATAGCAAATGAAGAGCGCCGTGAAGCCATGGAAAGCGATTCTAAGGAAGGTATCGTACAAGGCTATCTAGAGAGATTACTTCCAGAAGATTGGTACCAGAAAGACATATATGAACGACGAGAGTTTTTATACGGAGGTGAATTTGGAAGCACTAGTCAAGAAGGAACAATGAAGCGTGAGACAGTAAGTAACATGGAAGTATGGTGTGAATGTTTCAAAAAAGATGCAGGCAATTTTGAAAACCGCAAGGCTTTTGAGATCAGAGGCATACTGGAGAAATTAGGCTGGAAAACCAACGGAAAAAGAGCGTATGTCAACCCCTACGGACGATTAAGAATATATGAAAATCATGGGACAAAGTAGGGGACAAAGCCAAAAAGGGACGGGACAAAAAAAACTTTGTCCCAAAGAGGTTGTCCAGTTGTCCCGTAGTTGTCCCGTAGTTTGTCCTAGTGCGAAAGCAGATAACTAGAGGGCTACAAGGTGATAGGGACAAAAGGGACAAACTATTTAATATAGAGTTATATATTAAAAAAAAGAGGGATTTACACACATATTTGCGAATGTGCCCATATACGCGTACGCGCGCGGAGTTTGTCCCATCATAAAAAAAGGAGCTTGATATGTTGGAAAGCAAAATAGAGAAATGGCTTAGCGAGAAGATAAGAGAAGCTGGCGGGCTATCATTCAAGTGGGTGTCTCCAAATAACCCAGGTGTGCCGGATAGGATTTACATTTTTCCAGGAGGTAAGGTTTTCTTCGTTGAGCTGAAGACAGAAATAGGCAGACTGTCCAATATTCAAAAGTGGCAGCGTGAAAGACTCCAGGAACAAGGCGTAGACTATCGTTTAATCAAAGGTATGAAACAAGCGGAGGAGTTCGTTAAAGAGATAAAGGAGGTGATGCCGTATGAAGTTCATTCCACACAAATATCAAGCGCAAGCGATTAATAAAATAATCGACGTTCCGTTTACAGGGTTGTTTTTGGAAATGGGCTTAGGTTAGCAAGACTGTAAGTACTCTAACCGCGATTGATGAATTAATATATAATCGCTTTGAAGTAAGCAAAGTTTTAGTTATAGCACCTAAGAGGGTGGCAGAGGATACATGGACATCCGAGGCGGAAAAATGGGATCACCTTAATCACCTAGCAGTAGCAAAGGTATTAGGAACAGAGAAACAGCGGATACAAGCACTTAAGCAAGAGGCGGACATTTATGTGATTAATCGTGAGAACGTGAAGTGGTTGATAGAGACGAAGGGCAGACGATGGGATTTTGACATGGTGGTGATCGATGAGTTGTCTAGCTTTAAGTCTAGCAAGTCCCAACGGTTTAAATACTTAAAACGAATTCGACCATTGCTTAAGCGAGTGGTAGGGTTGACCGGAACACCAGCACCTAACGGATTGTTGGATTTGTGGGCACAATTATATCTGATGGACCAAGGAGAGCGATTAGGAAAGAGTATCACGAAATATCGCCAAAGGTTCTTTTATCCGGCGAAGATGAATGGACATATCGTTTATGCTTATGAGCCTAAGCCAAATGCAGATAAAGCGATTCATAGATTGATTAGTGATATCACGGTATCGATGAAGGCTGAAGACTACCTGAAATTGCCAGATAAGATTGTAAATGATGTCTATGTGAATTTAGAGACTAAAGTTATGGCCAAGTACCAGGAGTTAGAACAACAACAGATTATGGACTTGGATGGTGAAACCATCACGGCACTTCAGGCGGCGACCGTTTATAACAAGTTATTACAGTTGGCCAACGGCAGCATTTATGATGACGAAAAAAATGTTATCGAGATACATGATGAAAAAATCGAAGCGCTAAAAGATATTATCGATGAAGCCCAGGGTGCACCGGTATTGGTGTTTTATAACTTCAAACACGATTACTTAAAGTTGGTGAAGTCTTTTCCAAAGGCGAGAGTGCTTAGTGGCCCTGAAGATATCAAAGATTGGAATGATGGCAAGATACCACTTTTGTTAGTACAGCCGGCAAGCGCAGGGCACGGTATTAATATTCAAGCCGGAGGCAACACGATTGTATGGTATGGGCTTAACTGGAGTTTGGAGCTTTACCAACAAGCTAATGCCAGGCTGTACCGCCAAGGACAAAAGAAGAACGTATTTATTTATCGGATTATAGCAAAGAAAACCGTTGATGAAGAAGTTATCAAAAGACTGGAAGCTAAGGACAAGACCCAGGAGGACCTACTAGAAAGTATTAAGGCGAAGATTAAAGAAGCGAGAGGAGAAACATCGTGAACAATAAGCTAACTGATTTGAACAATCATCTATTTGCTGAAATGGAGCGACTAGGTGATGAGAGTATAAAAGGTGACGAACTTAAAGAAGAGATAGAACGGGCTGAAGCAATGGCCAAAGTATCGGCACAAATTATCAACAATGGTGCTTTAGCACTAAAAGCCGAAAGATTTAGAGATGAAGCCTTTGGTGCCGATGTCCGAATCCCTAAATTTTTAGAAGGGGATAACGGATGAGAAGATACCCGAAGGAAGTGCAGGATTTCATAGTTAATAATGTTGCGGGTACACCGGCAAAAGAGCTTGTACGTATCGTAAATCAAGAATTTGATTTAGCTTTCACAGAAACAAAGATGCGAAGCTATATGAAAAACCATAACCTAAGAAGTGGAACAACTGGCGGTAACCCAAAAGGCTTCTCCAGATTATTCCCTAAAAAAATACAAGACTATATAGTCGAAAACGTAGGAGGAACACCAACTAATGACTTAGCAATAAGGGTGAATAAGGAGTTTAATACAAATTATACAAGGCAGCAAATCAAAAGTTATATGTCTAATCACGGATTACAAAATAAGGTTGATTGCTGTTTTGTCAAGGGGCATATACCATTTAATAAAGGCAAGAAAATGCCATCTGAAGTGTATGATAAATGTAAGCAGACAATGTTTAAGAAGGGCAATATGCCAGTAAATCATAGACCTGTTGGGAGTGAGCGTCTAAATGTTGACGGCTATTACGAAATGAAGGTAGCAGAACCTAATGTATGGAGATTGAAGCATCGTGTAATCTGGGAGGAAGTGCACGGGCTGATACCGAAAGGATACGTTGTTATTTTTCTTGATGGCAATTCCCTACACTGTGAACTAAATAATCTTATGATGGTGAGCATGAAGGTTAACGTAAGAATCAACCAAATTAATCTACGGTTTCCAGATAAGGAGCTTACTAAAACAGGTGTAGCAACGGCGAAATTAATGTGCAAGATAGGGGAAGCAAGGAAACGGTGACGGTAAGAGAGAAATAAAGTAAGGTTAATGGCAATATTCAAGCAGATGCTATAGGTGTGAAAAATGAAAAATAGAGATAAGCCAATATGCCCGTATTGCAAGACGGAAAATCACACAAGTGCCATTTTGGGAACAACAGGATTGATAAATTACAGAGGTATAGAGAGCCATTGTGAGTGTAGGTACTGTGGGAAAATATTTAGATGTGACGTAATTGTGAAGATTAAATATTCCACAAGCAAATCGGAGGAGTAACACGAAAGAAAGCAAGCCTAAGAAAAAGGAGAACAGAAAGATGAAGAACAAAGTATTAAGAAGTTTAGCGACAATAGCAACACTGGCAGTTATTTTAGTAGGCGTAATGGTTTCCGTGACTGGCTGTAGGGAAGCCGAAAGAGTATCATACAACATCAGCAACGAGGCCGATTCGTGTGCCAGGGTGGAAATTGTGAGGGAGGGGAAGAATGATGAGTAATTCACTAAACAGAATGAGAAATACAGGTGAAATCGGAACACTAAAGATAGTTGTACCAGTATTGCTATTTTGAGAGATTAAAATATAGCCTACCTCTTAGCACAAATAAAAAAGGGGTATATTGCGAAATAGGTGATAGGAATAATGTTGTTGACTTAGAATGTGATGACAACACTTTCAAATTTGAGGATTGTCCAATTAAGGTTAGGGAGGTATAGGGAATGTGTGAATATTGCGAAAAAAGCAAAGGACGGCGAGGAGTAGAGTAATAAATAAACAGCAACAAGAACTAGCAAGTGAACATGAAAAAGCAAAGGCATCTATTTACACGCAGGAGACATTTAAACGCAAGCCATACGAAGACGTTAGCGGAGTATGCGAAAAGGCGAGTGAGGGAAGATGCAGGGCGTTGCAAATCACAACGATAAGGAGGCAGTGGATACTTGGATAAGACAATACTGGTTGAGTATGCTGATATGAAAGAAGAAATTAAGGATTTAAGGCGAAGAATACAAGAAGATGAAAAGAAGCTAGAGCAATTGAATAACTCTATTGTCACCGATTCTGTAACCTGTGGAAAGAAAGGCAAGAAGCCACTTAGGACAGTGAAAATTCAAGGAGTTCCGACTATGGCAATAGAGAGTGCGGAGAAAATACTTGAAAAGAGACGAGAGCAACTGATACTCTATGAATCGTCACTGTTGGAAAAGCAGACGCAGGCAGAGGGATATATTGAACAGATTGAAAAAAGTACACTGAGGTCAATATTTCGATTTTATTTCATTGACGGATTTTCTTACCCTAAAGTAGCAATTCATATGAATATTATGTATCCGAAACGCAAGATTAAGTTCACGGATGAGAATATTAAGAAAAGAATCCAAAGATTTTTTAAAAATGTCCCCCTATGTCCCGATAAAATTTGATATTATTATACTAGCGAAAGCTATACGATGATAGTTTTACTACCAGAAGTACCTCCACAACCCAGTGAGGTACTTTTTGATTGCATAGTAATACGATTGTAGTGTATTATGAAAAGAAAATTAGGGGTGGAGGTTTTGCTATGGTAAAAAAGACAGTTGAATTCGTAAAGGTGAATTTAATTAACAGAGGAACCGGAGAGGTATTGGATACAAACATACTTCGAGAGATTTTTGAGACGGTGATGCAAGAAAGTGGGTTGGATAATGACGGATATAGCAGCATAGATTTACGCCCAGAAGTGGATACATCTGAGCTATCCCAAAAAGAGGTTTTAGACATTTTCGAAGAGTGCGATCAGCATATTATTTTTGGGAGATTATCAAAAAAGAAAGAAAATAATGCACTTTTAAAAAGATACTATGAAAGCCTTAAAGCAGAAGAAGCTTTAAGTCGTGGGGAAACAGGAAATGCAGGGATAGAGGTATTTACTTTTTTTTATCTTGAATTGCCAGACAGGGATATTATCAATTGCTAATGCTCAGAGTGCGCCAGGTATGCGTTCGTTGAGATACTTTTTTGAAAACTATGCATCAGAATATGATGTTGAGTTGACGCAAATTCCTAATGAAAATGGAATAGGTGCTTTATACCAATCGAACACCTCGGAAATTACTAAGTTCCATTTCAAAATACCAGCGCCAAATGCACAGTTTCTTTCTGAAGTGCTAGGATTGACTGAAGAAAGAGTGTTGGAAATTATGGAAAGTGATAAAATGGAAGCAGTTCTAACGCTTAGAGGAGAGCCGAGAAAAAGTATTATCTGTATTCCTGATGTAGTTAGAAATATGATAGATAATTTAAGGCAGAGACAAAACGAGTACACATCTGTGTCTGTTACAGGTAAAAGTAATGAATTCAATACAAGGACATTTGACTTAAATGCAAGATTTTTTACTTATCCGATAGAAATAAAGACTAGCCATCAAGTAGAAGGAAGAAAGGTAGCATATAGTGTTTATGAGATAGTAGAGCAATATAGACAGGGATTAAACGATGCGTATAATGAGAACGAGAATATAATTATGGCAGTAACGAATAGATAGGAAGTGATTATGAGGGCGTTTATATATAAGAAAAATTATACAAGCAAAGTGGTAATCGTAGTTTTTTGTGCATGGTTATTGGCGATCATCACAGGGCTATGTGGAGTTGAAATGTTTGAAATGCCGATAGATGAAGTGGCAGAATATCATAGTAATATATTAACTATAAATTCGATTTTTAGCGGATTCGCATTAACCAATTTGGGAATACTTTTGACTATATCGGACGAGCAGTTAATAAATAAGCTAGCAGGAACAGATATTCTATCAAAAAGAAATACAGTAATTGCCCATTCAATAATATTTGGAACAGTATCAATTTTAATATCATTGATTAACATGTTAGGAGTTGGCAGGGAAATCGTTGATATCTTGAATGACAGTTTTAAGCAGATGATATTGAGATGGGGCTTTAATATTGAAATATTAGCCTTGTGTATTAGTGTTATGTATTTCATTATATCTATTAAGAAGATAATTGAATTGTTGAATCACATATATGTACCTAAGCGAAAGTATAGTGGTGAAGAGATAAAAGCAATGAAAGAACAGATTAAGAATAAGGTATAAGCAAAGTTGGAAGTAATAAGTGAAGGACACTCGAAGGGGGGTGTCCTTTTGTATGTAGAAAAACGAGGTACAACATGGAATATAAAAACAGCGAAGGCTACGCAGACCCTACAGCGTATTACGGAGAAAGACGAGCCGAGAGAAAACCCAAGAAGAAAAGACTTCAAGTGAGAGGGTATATGATTGGGGAGCTGTATTGTTTTAAGTTGGCGATAAGAAAGATGGGGTAAAAATATGATTGTATTAGATGTTGAAGAGTGCTGTCATGATTGCGAACACTTCAAGGCACAAGAGAGCACGCAGAAGTTGACTGCAGACTGTAAAGTACAGTATATCGAAACGGTAGTACGATGTGCCAACAGTGAATTGTACGCCAAGCTTAAAGAAAAGTTCGCAACACAAGAGGATGAGTGATGGCGATATATAGACACTGTGGAAGATGTGGCAAGGAGATACCAAGCGGTAGTAAATGCTCGTGTTTAAAGGATAGGTATAGAGAGTACGACAAGTACAGCCGAGACAAGGAAGCTAAGAAGTTCTACACAACAAAACAATGGCGAATAGTAAGAGCGCACGTACTGTCCATAGATGAGATAGATGTATATCTTTACATGACAACAGGAGAAGTAGAGGCGGCAAACGAGGTACACCACATTGTTCCGAGAAGAGACGATGAAACAAAAGAGTTTGAGGTAGGCAACCTAATATCTTTAACACATAGCACGCACAGCAAGATAGAGATGATGTACAAAGAGAACAAAGGGAAGATAATAGCGGAACTGACCGAGATGTTAAGGGAGTTTCGCAAGGGTAGGGGGGGCAATAAAGTTTTTAACTTCGTTTGTTCAGCCGCATGCCCTATGCTTATTACGCAAATGTAGAAATAAAGAATGAGGGAGGTATGGCATGGGTAGAGCAAGAAAACCATTAAGCGAACAAAAATCAAGATTAAACGAAAGCGACAGAGAGCAGAAAAAATTAGCAGAAACACTGATATCAATAGACGATGGTAAATTAGGAGAACCACCAGAATGGCTACATAGTGAGGTGGCAAAAAAGGAATGGAACAGGGTCGTACCAACAATGAATGCAATCGGTATTGTTGGGAGTTTAGACCAAGCCAATATTGGTGGGTACTGCAATGCGTTTGCAGCTTATGTCAAGGTAGGTAAGGAATTAAAAGGTAAGCAATTCTCCAAAGACGAGAATATTAAATTAACAAGGTTAGAGAAATGCTATGCTGATGAAATGAGGCAGTTCGCTAGATTGTGTGGATTGACTGTTGATTCAAGATTGAAGGCAGCCATTACTAAGACGAGTAAAATTGACGATGAGATTAAGGAAAAATTCGGTGATATATGATATTAGATGACTTGATTAAATATTCAAAACAATGTATTGACGATATTCGCATTGGCGATTTCGAAGATTACATAAGCTGTAAAAAACATAAATGGGCGTGTATGCGTTTTCTGGCTGATGTTAAAAAGGCAAAAATGAAAGATAAATCATTTCCGTATGTTTGGAATGAAGCTGCCGCCGATGCGATTGTTGGTTGGTTTGCCATGTTAAAACATAGCAAAGGAGAATTAGCAGGAAAGCCAATTGAACTGACACCTTGGCAGAAGTTTGTATTATGCCAAATTTATGGCTGGCGACACAAAGATACGGGACGCAAAAGATTTAAACAATCATTTGTTGAGGTTGGAAGAAAGAATGCTAAATCACAAATGGAAGCGGGTGTTGCCTTATACGAAATATCAGTAGAAGCAACAAAAAACAAAGAAGTTTATGAATTTTACACTGCNGGAGTTAAAAGAGACCAGTCAAAAATTATATTCAACGAGTGTCAGTTAATGCTGATTGGTTCACCACTGCGACCAAAGTTNAAAATCACTCGTGACGCAATAACTCACAGGGGAACAGAAAGTTTCATCAAGCCACTTTGTAAAGAAGATGGTAAAAAAGGAGATGGTACAAATCCNGCTGGATTAATACTAGATGAATATCATCAGCATCAAACAACAGAATTCTATGATTTGGGGTTAGGGTCGAATACAAAAGAATCATTATTAATGATTATCACAACGGCAGGGGTAGATTTGACATATCCCTGCTATGTTCAGGAATATGCTTTTTGCTCAAAACTACTAGATATTGATTCGGACATAGTGAATGACTCATACTTTGCTGATATTTTGGAGTTAGATAAGGAAGATTACGAGAATATTAATGGAATAGACGATAAACGTCTTTGGTGGAAAGCCAACCCGATTCGCATGAGTTATCAAGGTGGTCGTGAAAAGATAGGAGATGCCCACAAGATAGCTAAAGAAATACCCGAAAAAATGACCTCATTCTTGACAAAAGTTTTAAATATTTGGGTGCAGGCAAAAGCAAATGGTTATATGGATATGGGAAAATGGAAGTTTTGCCAAGTTGACGAAATCCCAGTCAGCACCAAAGGCATGGAAGTATATATTGGATTCGATATGTCAGCGAAGATAGATTTAACTTCGGTAGCTTTTATTATACCCTTTTTATCGGGTGAATATGACACGACCAACAAGGAAATTGTTAAATATATTCTATACACACATTCGTTTATACCTAACAGGGAAAAGTTGGCAGAGAGAAAAGCAAAGGATAAAGTTGATTATGATGCTTGGGAGCGAATGGGATTTTTAACAGTAACAGACACGCCAATTGTAGACCAAAATGCCGTAATGGATTATACAGTCAAGGTGTGTGAGGAAAATGGTTGGAAAATCGCAAATCTTTGTTTTGACCCAGCTAACGCAAGTAAAATTATGATGGATATGTCCGATGAGGGCTATGATGTTGTAGAGGTATTTCAAAGTCATAAATCATTAAATGAATCAACGCAAGGATTTAGAGAACAAGTTTATTGTAAAAATATTTTATATACATATAATCCATTATTAAATTTTGCGATGGGTAATGCAGTTGTAAGAACGAACAACGGTTTAATCAAAATAGACAAAGATGCAACAATGAAACGAATTGACCCTGTAGACGCAACACTATGTGCTTTTAAATTAGCACTATATCATATTTTCGGCGGCTCTTATGAAGAAAAAATTAATGGGTGGCTAGATAGCGAGGAGTGGTAAAATGAAACTAACAGCAAGAATCAAAAACGCAGTGTCAGCATTTAAAGTCCCACCAATCGACCTAAACGATGAAAAATTATTGGACTGGCTGGGAATTACAAGCCGAGACAAACGAAAGGTGGCAGAGATAACATATTTTACTTGCCTGAAAATGCTATCTGAAACAATGGGAAAATTGCCTTTGAAATTCTATCAAGAAGTTGAAAGGGGCAAAATTAGAGCTGCACCTGATGATATGACGAGGATTTTGCAATTCAGACCAAACCCAATAATGACGCCAACAACATTTTGGACGTCTGTAGAACTGAATTGCCAACATCATGGTAATGCCTATGTTTGGCTGAGGACAAAAACCCCAACTGGTAAATACGGCGGAGAATATAAGCCCAGCGATATGTGGTTAATGCCAACAACTGATGTACAGGTAATCATGGATGATAAGGGAGTATTTGGCAACACTGGCAAATTGTATTACCAGTACAGTGATAGAAAGACTGGCAAACAGCATATTTTCAACCAGGATGAAGTTTTGCATTTTAAGACATGGTATTCCCTTGATGGAATTCTGGGTGAACCTGTAAGAAACTTTATTGGCGGTGCAATAGATGGAGCATTAGCAAGCCAAGGATTTATGAGTAATTTGTACAACAATGGATTAACTGCCAGTATGGCTGTGCAATATACGGGTGATTTAGATGATGGTGCAGTTAAAAGGCTGGAAAAGAAATTCACAAGTAAAATGACTGGTATAGAAAATGCGGGGAAAGTTGTTCCGATTCCCCTAGGCTTGCAAATAACACCACTTAATATGAACTTGACTGATGCACAATTTTTTGAATTAAGGAAATACAGTGCTTTGCAGATTGCTAGTGCTTTTGGAATCAAGCCAAACCAAATAAATGATTATGATAAATCGTCTTATGCCAATAGCGAAACACAGCAGTTGGCATTTTTAGTTGATACAGCTTCTGCGAGAATGAAAGCCTACGAAGAGGAAATAAATTACAAGTGCTTGACACTCAAGAAGCAAAGCGAGGGCTTTTATTATAAGTTCAACGAAAAGGCGATTTTGCGGGCTGACTCCAAATCACAAATGGAGAGTCTAACAAAAGCAGTAAACAACGGTATTTACACCCCGAATGAAGCAAGGGAGTATTTAGACTTGCCGAGTGAAGAGGGTGGCGACCAGTTAGTGATGAATGGAAATTATATTCCACTCACAATGGTTGGAAATCAATATGGAAAAGAGAAAGGAGGAACAGATGAAAACGATACAGTTTAATAGCCGAGGAAAAAATGTTGGCAAGATGGAGGTCATTAATCAAACCGAAACAACAGCAGAATTAAATATCTGTGGTGACATTGTATCAGATGATTGGGAGAAGTGGTGTGATGATGACACTTGCCCTAGCGATATTTCAAATTTTTTGAAAAATCTCGATGGCGTAGAGGAAATTAACCTACACATCAATTCAGGTGGCGGTAGTGTGTTTGGAGGAATAGCAATCTGTAACATGCTAAAACAGCATAAAGCGAAAATCACAACACATATTGATGGAATTGCTGCAAGTATTGCATCAGTAATCGCTTGTGCTGGCGATAAAATCATTATGCCAAGTAATGGTACATTCATGATGCATAAGCCATCAAATGGATATTGTCTTACAAGTATGAATGCTGACGAGTTAAGAAAAGATGCGAATATCTTGGATTCTTGTCAAAAAGCGATTTTACAAAGCTACATGACAAAGGTTAAAGATGGTGTGACAGAGGAACAAGTAAACAATCTGATTAACGAGGAAACATGGTTGATTGGAGATGAGGTTGCTGACTATTTCGATTTTGAAATGGAACAAAGCGTTCAAGCAGTAGCTTGTACTAGTGGATATTTTGACCGTTACAAAAATGCACCAAAAGATTTGCTTGTAGATGAGGCAGAAGATACAGGCATTGACATTACAGAGTTAGCAAATACTGTGACGAAACAGGTCTTGGCAACAATTGAGGCAAAAGAAAAGGCAACAAGAGAAGAAACCAAAAAAGAAATTCTTAATGGCTTGGAGCATTTCGGCTAAGTCTTATGGATAAAATGACATACGAAAAGGAAGTGTGTCGCTCATTAAACAATTATAGGAGGATTTAAAATGAACAAGAAACTACAAGAAATGCTTGATGGAATTAACGAGCAGAAAACCAAGGTACAAAACCTTGTAGCAGTGGACAAAGTCGATGAAGCCAAAACAGCAAAAGAGGAATTGCAGAAGATGCAGGACAAGTATGACCTAGTCAAAGACCTTGAGGACAAAGAGAAAGAAGAAGTAGTAGCAAAGGTGGCAACAGGAGGGGCAAAAACAGCGGGTAAAAATGATGCTATTAAAGAATTCGCTAACGCTGCCAGAAACGGATTTAGAATGTCAAATGCTATGAAAGAGGGGAATAACCCTGATGGTGGCTACACTGTACCCGAAGATATTTCAACGAGAATCGAAGAGTACAGAGGTGCAACGGCATCACTAGTTGATTTAGTTGATGTTGAACCAGTATCGACCAATAAGGGGGCGAGAACATTTAAAAAGCGTTCACAGCAGACAGGTTTTGTGAAAGTTGGTGAGGGAAATGCGATTCCTGGCAAAAACACACCTCAATTTGAACGTCTTGAATATGAGATTGATAAGTATGCGGGATATTTCCCAGTGACAAATGAGTTACTGGCTGATTCTGATGCGAACATTGTTAGTGTATTAACTAGGTGGATTGGTGATGAATCACGAATTACTAGAAATAAGTTGATTCTTGAAATTATCAACTCTAAAACAGCGGTTGAAGTTGAGGGGCTTATTGGAATCAAGAAAGTTCTTAATGTTACGCTAGGGCAGGCATTTAAGCCTACATCACGTATTATCACTAATGACGATGGATTACAATATCTTGATACTTTAGTTGATGACAAGGGTAATTTCTTGTTACAGCCCGATCCAGCGACACCTATGCAAATGGTATTGGCAGCAGGAGCGACAAGGATTCCAATTACTGTTATTCCAAATGGTGATATGCCAACAGATGATGATAAAATTCCGTTTATCATTGGTGACTTAAAAGAGGGAATTAAGTTCTTTGATAGAAAGCAACTGTCAATTATGGCATCAAGTGAGGCGTCAACAGGAAGTTTCAACGCTTTTGAGCAAGATATGACCTTATTTAGGGCAATCGAGCGTGAAGATTGTATTCTTCGTGATGGTGAAGCGTTCGTAAATGGCTACATAGTGGGGGAATAACAGGGCATAACGTACAGGCGCCGACTTACACAGTAGAAAGCCTTGAGAGTATGACTATTTCAGAAATCAAGGTTTTGGCTGAAAGTTTAGGTTATGTCATTACAAAAACAATAAAGGCGGAGATAATCGAGGAATTTTTGGAACAACAGGCAGGTGATTAGATGTTAGAGAAAATCAAAAGCAGAATGGGAATACATGAAAGTATTGGAATATATGATATTGAAATTTTAAGCATAATGAATGATGCTATCCATGACCTAGAGTTTAGCGGAGTACCAAGGGAGATTATCGACAAAGAAACCGATAGCATATTGATGGCGATTGTTTTATATGTAAAAGCCAATTTCGGAAATGACCGAAGCGACACAAATAGATATATGGCACTATATCGTCAAAAAGCCTTTCGCTTAACGATGGAAGAGGGGGGCGAAGATGTGGAATAGGAGCATTAAGTTACCAATTGGCAAAACGACA
>JGI994J12354_10000058_pt1 | contig 96163 bp, 77 predicted proteins | sample IntmicLarv3ML3BL_FD_12354 | JGI IMG/M metagenome (IMG submission 12354) | reverse complement strand
TTTTCAATTTAGAATTTTCTGGACTTATTTCAACATTTATTTATAAAAATTATTTATAAAATTTTATTCTACTGTACAAATATCTTAATTAAATTTCTATTTCATGCCAAAAAAACATTTATTTTTTACTCCATCTTATTTTTGAACTAAACTGCACAAAATAACCCTACAAAAAAACTCCAATCCTTTCCTGATTTTTCAGGTTTTTTCACAAAGATTAAATTCAAAAGATAAGGATCGTGGGCTTTTAGCCCACACCCGACAAGCGCAACGCGCTTGACCGCTTTTTTAAAGATTAAAATCTTTTCGGGGCTCCTCCCCAATCCCCGCAAGGGTTTCACCCTTGACCCTTTTTTGCAAGCGCATTCGCGCTTGCCTAAAATAAAATACTTAGGCTAAACTTCTTTTTCTAGGCACATAAAAAAAGCGCGAGCGATAGCTCGCGCAATTACGCGGTCAAACACATTGTGTTCGCGCGTGCGCTTGTCGGGGTTCGGGGCTGAAAGCCCCGAGGTTTTAATCTTTTGACTTTAATCTCTTACATTTGATCTGGTGAGCTTATGCCAAGCATACGTAAACCACTGCTAAGTATAAATTTTACTGCATGTGCTAACGCTAATCTAGCGTTTTTTAATTGCGGTTCGCTAGTAAGCACTTGATTGTCATGATAGAATTTGTTAAAAGCTTGCGCTAAACTAATTAAATGTCTGGATATAATGAATGGCTCGTACTTTAATGCCGCTTCTTGTATTTTGTCAGGATAGAAATAAATAAGTTTAATAACTTCAAAAGAGGACTCATCTGTTAATACAGTAAAATCTATTTCATTGAAATTTATTTCACCACCTTTTAATAATAAACTACTGGCTCTAGCGTGTGTGTATTGCACGTATGGCCCTGTTTCACCCTCGAAACTAAGCATTTTCTCCCATGAGAATACTACATCTTTTATTCTGCTGTTATATAAATCATTAAAAATAATCGCGCCTATCCCAACTTGTTCTGCAATTTTATCTTTATCTGCTAAATTTGGATTTTTCTCCTCAATAATTTCTTTAGTTTTATTAACAGCTTCATTTAACAACTCGTCCATAAGCACAACGTTACCTTTGCGTGTAGATAACTTACCGCTTTCTAGGCTAACAAGCCCAAAAGGAACATGTACCAAATCTTTTGACCATTCATCCCCCATAACTTCAATTACTTTAAACCACTGTGCAAAATGTAAATTTTGATCTATTGCCGTTACATACAAACATTTTTCAAAGTTAAATTCTTGCATTCTATATTTAGCAGCAGCTATATCGCGAGTAGGATAGAGCGTCCCTCCATCACTACGCAAAATTAAACAAGGTGGCATATTATACTTCTCTAAATCAACTATTTTTGCTCCGTCACTTTCAACTAAAACTTTTTTTTCAGTTAACTCTTGAACCACTTCGTCCATTTTATCGTTGTAAAAACTTTCACCTGTACAAAAATCAAATTCGATACCAAGTCGATCATATACAGCATTAAATTCTTTCATGCTTATATCATTAAAAAACTTCCAGAGTGATATCGCTTCTTCATCACCATTTTGCATTTTAATAAGCCAATCCCTAGCTTCTTGATTTAAGTCTGGATTTTTTTCTGATTCTTCATGGAATTTTACATATATAGCGTTTAATGCTGTGATACCTTCTTTTTCTACAGTTTCTCTATTACTCCATTTAGTAAACGCAACTATTAACTTGCCAAATTGTGTACCCCAATCACCCAAGTGATTTATACCTACACGATTATATCCTAAAAACCCAAATATATTATATAATGCATTACCAATTACTGTAGAACGCAAATGTCCAACATGAAAATGCTTTGCAATATTTGGCGACGAATAATCTATAACAATAGTTTTGCCAGCACCAATTTCTGATTTACCATATTCGTCTCCTGTTTGTACAAGGTCTGATAATACAGCTTTTACAAAATAAGCTTTATTTAAATAAAAATTAATGTACGCGCCTTCTGTTTTTATCTTATCAATAAATGAAATCCCATTAAGTTTTTCTGCAAGTTCTATCGCTATTACATTTGGTGCTTTTTTAAACTCTTTAGCTAACCTAAAACATGGAAAAGAAAAATCACCCATATCTTTGTTTGGAGGTATTTCTATATACTCATAAACATCCCCTTCTATAACATTTGATATTTTGTCAGCTAGTTCTTTTTTAAAGTCCATTAAAATTCTCCTTCTAATAAAAAACTTCTATTGCTGATGCTATATTTGTTATTTCTAAAGGCATAGTAGGCCCATTTTCACCATCAACAGTAGTTTCAAATGATACATGTTCATTAGTATCTATATTTTCAAGTCTTATATGTTTATCTTTAAAATGTACAACTCTACTGTCATACATATGTTCGCCTTTTAAAAATTTTAAAACCAATGCGGCAATCTCTGTAATTCCGCTTGATTTCACTGCTAAAAAATCAAATAATCCATCATTAACAGATGCATCTGTTGCTAATTTATCAAAACTTCCTGCACCCGAACTATTTAACACAATTACAAAATATAAATCTTCTTCTATAACTTCTTTTGAATTTATTATACGTATTGGCATAGGGGTAAAGTTTTGTAAATTTTCTATGCCTTTCAAATAATAAGCTAAATTACCTAATGTATTTTTAACCGTAGGGGTAACTTGTTGAGATATATTTGTAAGTAATCCTACACCTAATACATTTATAAAGTACTCATCATTTGCTTTACCTATATCTACTTTCATAGTTCTGCCTTTTGCAATGATATCAGCCGCGTTTACATACGGCTTCTGTATTTTTAAATATCTAGCAAAATCATTTGCAGTACCTGCAGGTATTATCCCTAATTTAGACTTTACATCATTTCTCATCATATAATTTACTACTGTATTTAAAGTTCCATCCCCACCTACAGAAACAATCGTGTCATATTCATCTTTTTCTAACTTTTTTAAATGGTCGCTAATATCATTATAAGTATTAGATCTAAAAATATTAATATCATACCCAGCATTTTGAAATATCTCAAGACAAGGGTCAATATCATTTTTAAAGCTTCTATTTCCAGATCTATTATTATAAATTAATTTTAGCTTTTTCATACCTCTACCACCTTTATGCAGCGCATTTTATTTTACCTAATAATTTGTAATTTTAGCAATGTAAACTAACTAATATAATACAGATTTTGAAATATAATTGCAACTACGCTAAATTAAAGAAGAAAAAGATTAAAGACCGTGGGCTTTCAGCCCACACCCGACAAGCGCAGCGCGCTTGACCGCTTTTTTTAGAACGCGCATTCGCGCGTTCTTTCTTTTATTTTAAAACTCCAATTGAATAAGGGTATTATGTAAAAAATGTTTCGGCATAATAAAATACACCCCAAAAGTTAGTTTTTCATAACTTTTAGGGCGCACTTCAAAAAATGATATACCTTCTATGTTCTTTTAAGTTTTTATAGATTCAATTACGTAAAATTACTCAGCTACAGACACTAATTAGCAACTGTCCAAACCCTAACTTGTGCATTAGGTATTGCGGGTGCTGCTGAAACACTTGTCCTACTAACAAAAGTATGAGTATTTATTGCTGACACACCAAATCTTGCATACTGACCATCTACTACATTTGTTGCCCATCCACCATCTCCGTTTGTAAGACTAACGACAGAAAGATTTACACCACGCGTGCCAATAAATCTAGGAGAAATATGTATAAAGTTATGTGGAGCAACTGTATACGAAAAACCTACCTGAGCACCATTGTTTCCTGCAGGTGTCTGAACTGGAATTGATACATTAAGCCATTGGCTCTCATGAATAAATTGTTCCGCCTCACTCTTACCAGTTTCAAATTTTCTCAAAGTTGCTTCTGAAAGTTCTAACACAGTTGCATAACCACTCTTATCAAAATGTACCTCAACACCTCGTTCAGGGTCAATTATAGTAATCTCAATACTTTCTCCTTCCAAAACAACATGTAAAGGATTTTCGCGGTCTCCATCAAAATACACATATCTTCCATCTAATGATATTTCAACGTTTTGAAATTTTGTTTGCAAAATTGTATCTTCCATGCTAATAATTTCTGTAGACACATCTAAATTGTCTCCCGCTTGCATAAGACTCGGTGCAGTAATGCCCATAGCAGCCACGCATAATGACGCAACTAAATACTTCTTGAACTTCATAAATAATACCTCCCAATAAATTTAGAATAATTCACAATATAAAAACATGAAATCATTCATATTTTCACACTTATTGTATATTATAATTTTTTCTTGTCAAGTTAAATTATGAAATTCAACTATTTTTTCTCTAAATCATGAGATAAATTCGCAATTACGTCTGAAGATATTTATATTTTTTACTAAATGCAATAAATTGACGGGCTACATTCTAGGAACGCACGAATGTGCGTTCCTTTACGCGGTCAAGCGCGCGTGCGCTTGAAATTGCGACATGTCGCAATAGGTGTGGGGATGAAATCCCCACGGTCTTAATCTTTTGACTTTAATATTCTTTAAAAAAAATTGAAATTAAGTGCAGTACTAAAATCTCTTATCAAATTATTAAGAATGAAATCTATAAGTAAATATAAACTTCCAACGAAACACGCAATGCTAATAACTTTAGCTTGATAGGGTTTCTCACTTGGACTTACGAACGATTCCATTATGGTTTGTGTAAGTGCAATTATAAATATTTGTCCTATTAATACCATAAATTCACTCATATTAAAATACTCCTCTATCGCATCATGATATAAATCAAAATAAACTTTAATTTCTCTACTTAACATAATTCATCTTATAAATATATGTTTATGAAATATTTTTTAGGAAAAAACTTTATTTTTTCAAAAATTTGTATCATAATATATAGAAGTGGACCTATTTTAAGGAGGGATAAAAATGAAAAAAAAATACAAAGCTCTATTGGCAATTGGCTCTGTTTGCATTCTTGGCACTGCTATGATAAACAATACAATTTTTCAAATGCACAACAAAGATACTACGCCTAAACCAAATGAGCATTTCTATAAATTTAAATATGGTAATATAAAATATACTGTTCATGGAGAAGGTGAGCCTCTTTTACTCATTCATGATATTTTTATAGGTGCTAATTTGGGGGAATGGCAAAATACAGTAAACCATCTTGCTAAACATTATAAAGTTTATGCGATAGATTTATTAGGTTTTGGTGCATCGTGCAAACCAGATATCTCTTACTCATCATATTTGTATGTTAGCTTAATCAATAGTTTTATAACCGATATAATAGGTGAAAAATGTTATGTAGTTGCTAGTTCTGGCTCTGCACCATTTGCTGTACTTGCAACTTCTTTTAAAAACGATAATTTCAAAAAATTAATTTTAGTTTCACCAGTAAATAGCATTAATTTTTATTCAAAATTTACGCGCTCACTTGTAGAATCACCTCTTATAGGTACAACAATATACAATATTATGTCCTCTAAATTTTACCGTAGAAGCTTTTTAGAAAACATGGTTTATTTTGATCCTTCAAAAATTACGGATTCTATCATTGACAATTACCATCATACTGCACATATAGGTGGTGCAAATGCAAAATATCCTATTGCTCTACTTGTGGGCGGTTATTTAGATGTGAATATATCTACTCATTTAAAAAATATTAGTATCCCTACGCATATAATATGGGGTGCCGAAAATAAATTAAACAATATAGGTAACTATGATTCAATAAGGTCTTTAAATCCAGATATAGATATAACTATTATAAATGAAACTGGTCTTCAACCTCATAGCGAAAGCCCTTTAGAGTTCACAAAAGCGTGTAAAAAATTTTTATAGTTTTAAAGAAAAGACCTTGGAGGCTCTGCCTCCACACCACCGCAAGCGCACGCGCGCTTGACTGCTTTAGGCATGCGCTTTGCGCATGCCTTTAATTCTTGCTACTTTTTTATACACTTTACTAATGATTTTAATTCTTATTATTTTTATATGCAATAAACCTTTAACCAAAAAAAGAACGCACTTTGTGCGTTCTTCTAAAGTTTTTGATTAAACTTTTTTCAAAAAGTTTATGGGGTTTGGGGCAAAGCCCCAAGATCTTTATCTTTTAATCTTTTAATTTTTTATGAGTGGATAAGATAACTTTATTAAAACTTCATATCCGCCTTCAACTTCATCCATTATGTAATCTGCTTCAAACCCTGAATCTTTCATAATATCTATTGATTGTTTAATAGAATTTGAAAATAATCTTATGTCTCTAATATATCTTTTTATTTTTTTGCCCTCTTCTTTTTGCTCATTCTGATCACTGTCTTGATATAACATTTTTTCAACTAATTCTTCTGTTTTTTTAACTGTAAGACCTTGCTCTACAACTTTACTGAGTATTTCCATTATTTTATCTTCATCTGATATTTTGAGTAAAGCTCGTGCATGCCTTTCAGATAAATCATTTTCTATTAGAAACTTTTGAATCCTTTTAGAAAGTTTTAGTATACGTATTTTATTTGCTATAGTAGATTGGCTTTTCCCCATTCTTTTAGCTAGTTCTTCTTGTGTAAAAGAATAATCTTCTATTAAATTCTGAAAACCTTCAGCTTCTTCTATATAATTTAAATTTTCTCTTTGTATATTTTCTATCATCGCTATCATTGCGCTGTCTTGATCCTTTATATTTACCACAATCGCTGGTATCGTACTTATTCCTGCAAGCCTTGTTGCTCTCAATCGTCTTTCTCCTGCAACTAATTCATAACTAACACCATTTATAAGCCTAACGCTAATAGGTTGCATTACACCATATTCTTTTATACTTCTAGCCAATTCTTCTATATTATCTTTGTTGAAAAATTTTCTTGGCTGGTATGGGTTTGGTGTAACCCTATCTACAGGTAAATATATTATTTCTTTGCTAGTGTCAAGTAACGCACTTCCCATATAGCACACCTCTTTCTTTAGTATATGATTTAGCAATAACCCTAACTGGTATATACTGGGAATCGCTATTATTAGTATATTATCATATATTTTGCTTAGGCAATTAAATTACACAATTTTGTAAAAATTATATTTATTTTAAAAAATTGCATTTTTACTTAGCTTATTATGGGATTTGATTTAATTTTATTAGAGTTTCTAGGGTATTTTGCAGGTGTTTGTCTTATTTTGCTAACAATTATTATACTGTGTTTTATATCAGTTTCAGGTATATTAATGTATTTTATGTCTTTTAATTCCCCACCAAGCTCTTTTATAGCTTTATTAGCACTTTTTATTTCCTCTTCTACTTCCGGCCCTTTAAATGCCAAAAATTCCCCGCCTACCTTTACAAAAGGTAAAGCATATTCACATAATATAGACATATTTGCTACAGCACGAGACGTTGCAATATCAAATTCTTCTCTTAAAAAATCATCTCTAGCAGCATCTTCTGCTCTTGTGTGTATAGATTGTATTTTTGTAAGTCCCAAGTCTTCAGTAACAGCATCTAAAAATTTTACTCTTTTATTTAGTGAATCGAGTAATGTAATATCATAATCAGGTTTAACTATTTTTATAGGTATGCCAGGGAATCCCGCACCTGTACCGATATCTACTATAGATTTTGCATCATTATCAAAATTTTCTATGATAGATATGCTATCTATAAAATGTTTTAATATAATTTCACGCTCATCTACTATAGCAGTTAAATTTACTCTGTTGTTCCAGTCAAGAATTAAATCTTTATACATCATAAACTTCTTTGACATATCCCTATCTATATCCACATTAAATCTTTTAGCAGAGTTTATAAGCAGTTCTTCTAAATTCATACTCACCTCAAAGTTATATAATTTCTTCTTCTATGTTATATATTTTCCAAGTAGAAAATATGTCAGGTTCATTCAACATATATATATGAATAAGCTTATTTTTATCATCTATATCAGAAATAAAAACTGTTTCTAATCTACAATTTTTAGGAACAGAAGATATTTTAGTTTTTATAAAAAATGGTTTACATCCATTTTCTAAACTATCTTTTATTTCCAAAACATCAACAGCATCTTGATAGTTTTTACTTATATACGCCCCCGCATTCTCTATACAATCGCTTGAAATAGCATCAAAAAAACGATTTACAGTATAAACACTTCCTTTTTCAATGACACCTAAAAATATTTTGGAACTTCTATCTTCTAAAGCTTTAATTTTCATAGGAAACTTACTTTTTAAAGGTATAAATAAATTTTCCAATATTAGCCCTCCTAAAAGTTAAAGCCTATATTCATGAAATTAAAAAATAAAGACCGTGGGGATTTCATCCCCACCACCCCTGACAAGCGCACGCGCGCTTGACCGCGTTTTTTTGCGCGAGCGTTGCTCGCGCTTTTAATTTTTGGTCAAGCTTTTTTTAAAAAGCTTGTGGGTGTGGTCAACGCCCATGGTTTTAATCTTTTAAAGGTTTTTATTTTTTCATGAATACAAGCTCTTAAATTTCATAATAAAGCAAAAATCAAGAAAATAAACTATTGAATTGCTTGCTTTATTATGTACTTTTATGAGGTATCTATAACTTATGCAGTTAAAAACATATTAGTGAATTAAGATTTCCCTTTTGTAGCTTCTAAGTAAACCAGTAAAACAGATATGTCTGCTGGAGATACCCCTGTTATTCGCGAAGCATGTCCTATACTTTTAGGCTTTATTAGCTGAAGTTTTTGTCTAGCTTCAAGCCTCAAACCTTTTATTTCTGTATAATCTATTTCCTCGGTAATTACTTTGTTCTCCATTTTTTTAAACTGCTCTACTTGTTTGAGCTGTCTATTAATATAGCCTTCGTATTTAATTTGAATATTTACTTGTTCTGTTACATCACTCGGTAAATTAGGACGGTTTTTATCAATAAAAACTATTTTTTCATAGTTAAGTTCCGGACGTTTGATAAGGTCACTAAGTTTTATCCCCGTTATAATTTCGCTAAGTCCATTACTAGTCAATATATTATTTACTTCTGCGTTTGGCGACGCAATAACTTTTGATACTCTTAATATTTCTTCTTCAATCATCAGCTTTTTATCTAAAAATTTATTAAATCGTTCTTCTGAAATAAGACCTGCTTCATAACCTTTTTTTGTGAGCCTAAGATCTGCATTATCTTGACGCAAAAGTAATCTGTATTCTGCACGACTAGTCATCATTCGGTAAGGTTCTTGTGTACCTTTCGTTACAAGGTCATCTATTAACACACCTATATATCCTTCTGACCTGTCTATAATAAGAGGAGGTTTATCATCTACAAAATAAGCAGAATTTATTCCAGCTACTATACCTTGACTTGCTGCTTCTTCGTAACCTGAACTACCATTAATTTGTCCAGCAAAAAATAATCCTTTTATAGTTTTTAACTGTAAGCTTAAATCAAGCTGTGTAGCATCTATACAATCATATTCTATAGCATAAGCTGTACGTATAAACCTACAATTTTCAAGCCCTGATATAGTTTGGTACATCTTTTTTTGTATATCTTCAGGTAGAGAAGAAGACATACCCTGTACATACATCTCATTTGTATCTTCACCTTCTGGCTCAATAAAAACTTGATGGCGGTTTTTATCTTCAAATCTCACGATTTTATCTTCTATAGATGGACAATATCTTGTGGAAGTACCTTCTATTACACCCGAATATAAGGGAGAACGATGTAAATTGTCTTTTATAATTTTATGGGTCTCTTGATTCGTATAAGTCAGCCAACAAGGTATTTGTTCCCGTTTAATATCTTCTTCTGTATTTTCAAATGAAAATGGAGAAACAACTTCATCACCATGTTGTACTTCCATTTTGCTGAAATCTACAGACCTTTTATCTATTCTAGCAGGGCTACCAGTTTTAAATCTATACATTTTTACACCAAGGTTTTTCAAATTGTCGCTTAACTCTATAGAGGACTTTAATCCATTTGGCCCTGATTCTATTACAGTTTCACCGTAAACGCATTTTGATTTAAAATAAGTGCCACCACATATTACTACAGCTTTGCTGGTATATATAGCTCCACTTTGCGTTATTACACCTGTTACTACACCATTATCTATAGCTAATTCAAATACTTCATCTTGTATTAAGGACAGATTATCAGTATTTTCTAGTGTTATTTTCATTTCTTGTGAGTATTTATTTTTATCAGCTTGAGCACGCAGTGAATATACAGCTGGTCCTTTTCCTACGTTTAACATTCTACTTTGTATATAGGTTTTATCTATATTTTTACCCATTTCGCCACCTAATGCATCTATTTCTCTTACTAGATGACCTTTAGAACTTCCCCCTATATTAGGGTTACAAGGCATCATGGCTATAGTATCTAAATTAATAGTAAACATTATAGTTTTTTTCCCCATACGCGCAGACGCAAACGCAGCTTCGCAACCAGCATGTCCACCACCTATAACTATTACATCTACCGTATCAGCTTTATAACTCATTTCCATCACCTTCATATCATCATTTACCAAGACAAAATTTAGAAAATATTACATCAATTATGTCCTCCGAAATTTCTTCACCTATAATATCTCCAAGATATTTATATGCGTTTTGCAAATCTATAGAAATAAAATCTTCAGGCAAGCCGTTATCTATAGTACCCAAAACCGTTTTTAAAGAATTCAAGGCATTATTTAAAGACTCTCTATGTCTAAGGTTAGTAGTTAAAATTTCCTCATTTATATCTACATCTTCCCTAAAATATAAGCCTTTTATTTTACTATATAATTCTTCAATCCCAATATTTTTCTTAGCAGATATATAAACTATGTTATCTAATGTTATATAATCTTTTAGCTTTTCTATATTTACTTTGTTTTCTAAATCAAACTTATTTATTACAATAATTTTGTTTTTTTCCTGAATAAATTCAAGTATTTCTACATCTTCCTGTGATAACTCAGTAGAAGCATCAATTAACATTAAAACCAAGTCCGCATCTTTTGCGTATTTTTTGCTTTTATTAATGCCTATCATCTCTATTTCATTATCTGTATCACGTATTCCAGCTGTATCAATTATGTTAATGGGTATACCTTGAATATTTATATCTTCCTTCAAAATATCTCTTGTTGTGCCTGCTATATCTGTAACTATAGCTCTATCTTCTTCTAACATTAAATTTAAAAGTGAACTTTTTCCAACATTAGGTCTACCAAGTATTACAGTTTCTATACCTTGTTTTAATATCATACCTTTGTCAGCACTTTTTATCACATTTTCTATATCTTTTACGATGGTTAGAGTACTTTGCTTTATATCCAATACATTAATAGCCTCCATATCATGCTCTGGATAGTCAATGGAAGCTTCTATAGTAGCTATCATAGATATAATATTTTCTCTAACTTCTCGTACAATTTTTGATAATTTGCCACCTAGCATATCAATAGCCATTTTATGCGCAATATTGGTTTTAGAATTTATAATATCAATTACTGATTCCGCTTGGGTTAAATCTATTCTGCCATTTAAAAAAGCACGCTTAGTAAACTCTCCGGGCTCAGCAAGCCTAGCCCCAGAAAGTATAGCGGCTTCAAGAATTAAATTCATACTTTTTATACCACCATGGCAATTTATTTCAACAACATCTTCGCATGTATAAGTTTTAGGTGCTAACATCACAGTTACTAAAACTTCGTCTATGATGTTGTCATTATAACAAATGTGGCCATAGGTCATAGTATGAGTTTTCAGTTTGTGAATATCTTTGTTCGTTTTGAAAACTTTTTTAAGTATAGATAGAGCAGAATTTCCACTAATACGTATTATACCTATACCGCCCGTACCCATGGCTGTGGATATAGCAGCAATTGTATCCATAATATAAATCCCCCTATATTAATTATATTATTCTTATTATTTTGAGGAATCATCTTTAACCTCTACCGCAGTAGAATCTATAATATCCGATGGTTTAGTGGTAGGTTCAAAAGAAGCTTGACTTGTAATGCTATCTTTCTTAAAAAACTTCATAAATGCTAACTGTTGTCCCATTTGAAATATATTAGATGCAGCCCAATATAGACCAACACCTGCTGGCATATTTATAGTCATAATACCTATTATGGCTGGCATCACGTAAAGCATAATTTTTTGCTGCATAAGAACATTAGGATCTTTAGACTTGTTCTGCTTCGTAGTTAAATAAGACGAACCAAACATAGCAATCATAGTAATAATAGGTATTAATATCGAAGGCCACGAAAAACCTGCATTTTCTACAAGGCTAATGGACATAAATTGCTCTATTTGATTTTTTTGACTTAGAATATATTCAATATTTGGCACAAATTCTGCAGGTAATTGGCTTAAATAAATTTGCCAGTCATATGCAGTATACGTATTAAGTAACCTAAGCAAATCAGACTTTTCACTAAGAACAAGCTCTATATTCCTTGGAATTTTTGCGAGACCTATAGCATGCGTATTTTGAATTGGCGCATAGAAATTAGGTATACTCATTAAAGTAGCACCAAGTTGGTTGTATAACTCACCCAATTTAGCTATAAACAAATATGGCTGATTCATTATAGAAAAAAGCGACATGAGTATAGGAAGCTGAATAAATAAAGGCAAACATCCCCCTATTGGGTTGGCTTTATTCTCAGAATATAATTTCTGAATCTCCATACCTTTTTTTCTTTGTATTTCAGGATCTTTTGACTTGCCATATTTTTGGTTAATTTTCTCCATTTCTGGCTGAAGTGCCTGAATTTTTGCCATAGCTTTATAACTTTTAATAGCTAATGGCAAGAGAGAAATTTTTATTATTATAGTGAAAATTATAATAGAAAGTCCAAGAGCTAATCCTTCTGAGAAATTAAAAGTTATATTAAAAATAAAATTAAGAACATAACCTAACCATCTAGAAATAGGACCAACTATAAAACCGTGTTCTCTTTGAACCATTCCACTTAGCATAGCTAAACTATCTACAGCCATATTTCTCCTCCTTAAAAAGTATATATATATTTAAGGCACTGGATCATATCCACCTTTAGTAAAAGGGTTACATTTTAAAATCCTTTTACTAGCAAGATATCCTCCTTTTACAGCCCCATATTTCTCGATAGCTATAAAGGCATACGTAGAACATGTAGGATAAAATTTGCACCTAGGAGGTATTAATGGAGATATAAATTTTCTGTAAAAATCTATAAAAAGTAAAAATATAAATTTCATTTTCTCCATCCCCTATTAATCACTACACATAGATATTATGCTTTTTTAATAAATATATTAGACTTTTTTCTATTTCATGATAATCAGCAGATGCAGAGTTTACTCTGGCTATAACTACTAAATCGTATCCGAATTTTAAATTACTTTCATTAAGTCTATAACTTTCCTTTATAAATCTAGCAACTTTATTTCTTACTACACTTTTACCTACCTTTTTGCTAACTGATAAGCCTAAGTTGTTAAAGCTTTTCCCATTTGGCAAAATATAAACAACTAAATGCTTGCTAGCGCAGGATTTGCCCTTATTATAAACTAGTTTAAATTGATAATTCTTTTTAAGCGAATTTGTAAAATGCATAAAATATACCCTTTATTTTAAAAAGACCACATAAGTGGCCTTTTTAACTTAATATTAAATTTAGAATTAAGCACTAGATACTACGCAGATAATTTTTTTCTACCTTTTCTGCGTCTTCTTTGCAAAACGTTTCTGCCATTAGAAGTACTCATTCTTTTTCTAAAGCCATGCTCTCTACTTCTCTGCCTTCTTTTAGGATTATATGTCATCTTCATGCGTAAAAACCTCCTTTATTACAATATCTAATTGCATCTACACAAATTATTCCACAGACACTAGTCCCATTATATTAGATAAGTATTTTTACGTCAAGTTTTATCTTGAAAATTTCAAAGAAAAAGTACCAGTTTTGAATATTTTATATATGTGTAGCATGTTTTAGTGAAATTTAATTTAAAAAATTGACAATTTTCCCAACTAAATTTCCAATTTAAAAAATAGGGGTAAAAGTAATGAGTTATCCACAATTTTTTGTGGATAACTTGTTGATAACTTTTTTCTCCTCTTGCTTATCCACAATTTTTTTGGTATCATATTACCAGGCAATTTAGATATAACTAATTTTTAGATTATGGCTCAAAATTGTGGATAACTTCGTATTTAAAACACTATTTTATATATAATAGTAAGTATAAATGCAATGATTAAGCCATTTTTTGCGGTTCAAAAATTATCCACAATATCCACAATTTTAGGGTAAAAAATAGCGCAAAAAAAAGTTATCCACAAAGTTATCCACAATTTTTTACCATTTATTTTCCATAAATTTTATGCATAAAAATTGTGGATAAAGTTATCCACAATGCTGTGGATAATGTGGATAACTTTTATATATATATCTTTATAGATATTTTTAGGAGGTTTTATATGGAAGAAAAGTTAAAACATCAATGGTCAGATGCTTTGTTCGCTATGAAAAGCGAAAATAGATTTACAGAGGCAACTTATGAAACCTTAATAAAGAATTTAGAGCCACTGTATATAAAAGATAACTTCTTCTACTTAAAGGCTTCTGAAAACTTTTATAAAGAAACCATAGAACAACGATATATTGGGGCTATTACTGAAGTTTTACAATCTACACTTAAGCTAAATGTAAAAGGAAAAATAGTTATTGAAGAAGATTTAAATTTAAATTCTAGTAAAAAAATAATAGATATTCCAATGCAAAAAAAATCTAACCTAGTTCCAAAGTATGTATTTGATAATTTCGTTAAAGGTAAAAGCAATGAATTAGCATATGCAACAGCGGTAGCTGTTTCCGAATCGCCTGGTAAAACATATAATCCCCTATTTTTATATGGAGGTGTAGGCCTTGGTAAAACTCATCTAATGCACTCTATAGGGAATCATATAAAATCTGCAAATCCTTCAGCCAAAGTTTTATACTGCTCTACTGAGACATTCATGAATGAACTTATAAATTCTATTAGGCAAAATAAAAATGAAGATTTTAGGAAAAAATACAGAAATATAGATGTCCTCTTAGTAGATGACATACAATTTTTATCTGATAAAGAAGGAACTCAAGAAGAATTTTTTAATACTTTTAATGCACTTCGAGAAGCTAGTAAACAAATAGTTATATCTAGTGACAAGCCGCCAAAAGAAATTCATACATTAGAAGAACGCTTAAGTTCACGCTTCGGACAAGGCATAATAGTTGATATCAAATTACCAGACTTTGAAACAAGAACAGCAATATTAGAAAAAAAAGCCGAAATAGACAGTATATTCATACCAAAAGATGTAACTACTTTTATTGCTAAAAATATTGTTTCAAATATACGAGACCTAGAAGGCGCACTCAACAAAGTAACGGCTTATGCTACTTTATCTGGATCACCTATATCCCAAAGTCTGGCTGAAACTGCATTACAAGATTTAATATTAAAAAAAGAAAAAAAAGAGCTTGATATTCCTCATATACAAGATGTAGTAGCTAGGCATTTTAAAACTACAACTGAAAATTTATGCAGCAAAAAAAGGTCGCAAAACATTACATATCCTAGGCAGGTGGCAATGTATCTATCAAGAAAACTTATAGATCTTCCCCTAGCTAAAATAGGAAAATCGTTTGGCGATCGCGATCATTCTACAGTAATTCATGGGTGCGATAAAATCACTTACAAATTGGAAAATGATGATGAATTTCGTGTTGAATTAGAAAATCTCGAAAAACAACTTTTTTCCTAAAAAATGTAAAAAAATTGTGGATAACTCTATTTTTTTGTGAATAACTGCCGTTTTTTTGTGGATAACTTTGTGGATAACTTGGGTAAAATTGTGGATAACTTTTGTTCCAAATTTTGGATTGTGGATAATGTGGATAACTCGAAAGTTATCCACACGTTATCCACAGAGTTATCCACAGTCTTTTTCCTTAATTCATGCGGTCTAGGACTAGTTATCCACATTATCCACAGCCCCTACTACTACTACTACTACTATTTCTATATATTTATACATAGGATTGTGGACAACTTATGTTGATAACTCTCGTGGATAAATTTTATGCACAAACTTTATAAGCAAAAAAGGAGAAATTTAATTATGCATATCACATGTTCAAAAGATGATTTAATGACTAACATAAATATAGTTTCAAAAGCAGTATCTGTGAAATCAACCTTACCCATACTTGAATGCATATTATTATCTGTTGATGATAATGGATTTAGAATGACCTCAAATGATTTAGAACTAGCTATACAAACATCATATATAAAATCTGATGTAACTAAAACAGGTAGTATAGCTTTAGAATCTAGGATGTTTTCAGAGATCATAAAAAAATTACCAGATCAAGAAGTAATAATATATACTGATGAAGCAAATATGACTTTTATTAAAAGCGGTAAAGCAGAATTTAGAATACTTGGACAAAACAGTAATGAATTCCCTTCTCTACCAGCAGTAGAAAAAAATGATGAATACACACTTTCATCAAATGAATTTAGAAATATGATAAAACAAACAATTTTTTCTATATCCGCTACAGAGTCTAAACCAACACTCACAGGGGAATTGATAGAAATAGAGAACGGTAGTTTAAATGTAGTAGCAGTAGATAGCTTTAGAGTGTCTTTTCGTGTAGCTCATATAGCTACAGAAAAACCTAATAGAAGCGTAATTGTACCTGGTAAATCTTTAAATGAATTATCTAAAATACTACCAACTATTGATGATTCAGAGTTATCTTTATACTTTACAGAAAAACATATATTATTTGAGACGGATAATTGCATAGTTATCTCAAGATTACTAGAAGGCGAATTCTTAAAGTATAAGCAAATATTTACAGACGATTACACAACTATTATTTACGCAAATAAGCAGGAAATTCTAGCAAGTCTTGAACGATCTTCACTAATATCTAAAGACAGTAATAAAATTCCTATCAAACTAAAAATAGAGGATGATACCTTGATAATAACATCAAATTCTGAAACAGGTAGGTCTTATGAGGAAATGCCTATAGAAATGGATGGCAATATGCTAGAAGTAGCTTTTAATCCTAAATATCTAATAGATGCGATAAAGGTAATAGATACTGAAAAAATTAGCATACAATTTACAACCCCTTTAAGCCCTTGTATAATTAAGGGACATAAGAGTGATTTATACAAATATCTAATACTACCATTAAGATTGAATGTAGGAGAAAATAATGAATAACGCTAAGGAAATATCTATCAACACAGAGTTTATAAAAATGACACAGCTATTAAAGCTTTCAAATATTGCGTCTCAGGGATCTGAAGCAAAATTCTATATACAAGAAGGTTATGTATCTTTAAATGATGCTATTGTCCATGAATTTCGTAAAAAAGTATATCCAGGTAGCTTTGTAACTGTAAAACTTAATGGTGAAACTATAAATTTAAAAGTTGTCTAGGAGATACTATGTATGTAGAGAAAATATCTTTTAAAAATTTAAGAAATTTATGTGATTCCACATTAGAAATTAACAAGGGTATAAATATACTACATGGTGATAATGCTCAGGGCAAAACAAACTTGATAGAGAGCATATATTTTTGTGCAACAGGAAGAAGTCATCGTACGCATTTGTACAAAGACATGATAAAATTTGGGGAAAAAGAAGCATATATAAAAACCCATATAAACAATGACGGGATAACAGATATCATTAGCTCACATCTAAAAAAAGATATAAGTAAGGGGATTGCTATTAATAATATACCAATTAGAAAGCTTGGAGAACTCTTTGGTACGTTGCTTGTAGTTATTTTTTCTCCTGAGGATTTACAGTTAATAAAATCAGGCCCATCAGAAAGGCGCAAGTTCATGGATATCGAACTTTGTCAGCTTAACCCCATTTACTATTATGAGTTAAAGCAATATCATAATGTTTTAAAACAAAGAAATATATTACTCAAGAAAATGCGGAAAGAAAGATCAGCCGAAAAAACACTATTTACTTGGAATGAGCAACTTGTAGTTCATGGTATAAAAATCATGAATTACCGTAAAGATTTTGTGGAGAAAATAAATAGCGTTGCAAGTAGATTGCATTCTAACATAACGAATGAAAAAGAAATATTAAGTATTATATACAAACCTAATATTACAGAGAGTGATTTCTTAGTAAAGCTAAGTAAAAATTTAGAAAGAGATATTTTGCAAGGGAGTACTTCTACAGGAGTTCACAAAGACGATTTAGACATGATAATAAACGATATAGATGCAAGAATATATGGTTCTCAAGGCCAACAGCGAACAGCTTCACTTTCTGTAAAACTTTCGCAAATAGAAATTATATATCAAGCAAAAAACACATACCCAATATTACTTTTAGATGATGTATTATCAGAGCTAGACGAATCAAGACAAATGTTTCTTATCTCGCAATTGAAAAATATACAAACCATTATAACTTGTACGGGTGCAGAAGATATTCTTAAAAAAATTTCTGATACAGAAGTTTTTAACATGTATAGAGTTGAGAGAGGGGAAATATCCCTAGAAAATTTTCAATGATTAAATTAATAAAATATTTCTATAAATTTTAAATTTATGCTATAATAAAAATAATATTTAATCTTGGGGTTGATAATTTTGTATTTACATATTGGCTCAAATGTAGAGGTACCCACTAAGAACATTATCTTTATGCTAGATATTGAACTTGCGAAGATAAAAGTTAATAAAGAATTTTTGGACAAGGCAGACGAAACTATTAATATATCAACTGGAAAGCCAAAAACTTTAATATTTGCCGAAAATGTAGAAGATAATAAAACTAAATATATTTTATTTGTTTCCCCTATATCCGCTGGCACACTTAGAAAAAGATTAATGTAGTGTATCAAGTGTAAATGTATAACTGATACGTCTATGTCTGCAAAGGAGAATTATCAATGACATCATCATATAACGAAAATCAAATACAAGTTCTTGAAGGATTAGAAGCAGTTAGAAAAAGGCCTGGTATGTATATAGGCAGCACTTCTTCAAAGGGTTTGCATCATCTTGTTTACGAGATAGTGGATAATGCTGTAGATGAAGCTTTAGCTGGCTTTTGTGATGAAATCAATGTCACTATACATGAGGATAACACAATATCTGTCAAGGACAACGGTAGAGGTATACCCGTAGGCATACATCAGCAAAAAGGTATATCTGCTGTAGAAGTTGTATTTACTGTTTTGCATGCAGGTGGTAAATTTGGAGGCGGAGGATATAAAGTATCTGGCGGTTTACACGGCGTTGGAGCTTCTGTTGTTAACGCTCTAAGTGAGTGGCTAAAAGTTCAAATTTTCACTGATGGTAAAATATATGAGCAAAACTTTAGTAGAGGTGATGTAATTGAGAAACTTACTGAAACAGGCGTAACTACAGAAAAAGGTACGTTCATACATTTTAAGCCAGATGCTGATATTTTTGAGGAAACTGTATACTCGTTTGATATATTAAGACAAAGGCTTCAAGAGATTGCTTTCCTAACGAAAGGTCTTAGCATAAAGCTAACTGATTTAAGAGAAGAAACGACTCGAGAAGTAGATTTTTGCTATGAGGGTGGTATAAAGGAGTTCGTAGGATATATAAATAAAAATAAATCGCCTATATTTGATAACGTTCTCTACGCAGAAGGTACTAAAGATGATATTTATGTAGAGGTTGCTATACAGTATAATGACGGTTTTTTAGAAAATAGTCACTCTTATGTGAATAATATTAATACGATCGAAGGCGGAACTCACATGGCTGGATTTCGTTCAGCTTTAACAAAGAGCATAAATGACTATGGACGCAAGTTTAATATCATTAAAGAAAATGATAAAAACTTGACTGGTGATGATGTAAGAGAGGGGCTTACATCTGTTATAAGTGTAAAAATAGCAGAGCCGCAATTTGAAGGTCAAACCAAAGCAAAGCTTAGTAATACTGGTGTAAAATCAGCTGTTGATACTGTTGTATCTGAATATTTGCAATATTTTTTAGAAGAAAATCCTAGTATCGGAAAAATGATAATAGAAAAAGCGATACTAGCTTCAAGGGCAAGAGATGCTGCAAAAAAAGCAAGAGAGCTTGTTCGTAGAAAATCTGTACTTGAAAATGGACGTATGCCAGGTAAACTTGCTGATTGTCTTGAGCGTGATCCTGAAAAATGTGAAATTTATCTCGTTGAAGGGGATTCAGCTGGAGGTTCTGCAAAAGGAGCTAGGACTCCAAAAACACAGGCTATTTTACCACTTAGAGGTAAAATATTAAATGTTGAGAAAGCAAGACTTGATAAAATACTTGCCAATGAGGAAATAAGAGCCATGATTACAGCTTTTGGTACAGGTATACATGATGATTTTGATATAAATAAGCTTAGATATCACAAAATCATTATTATGACTGATGCTGATGTTGATGGGGCACATATTAGAACCTTACTACTTACGTTTATGTATAGGTTTATGACTCCGCTTGTTGAAAATGGTTTTATATATATAGCTCAACCACCGCTTTACAAAGTAGAGAAATCCAAAAAAGAATATTACGTTTACAGTGATGCAGAACTTGATACTTTACTTACAGAGATAGGCCGAGACGGAATCAAGCCTATACAGAGATATAAAGGTCTTGGAGAAATGAATCCAGAACAGCTTTGGAACACTACTATGGATCCAGATAATAGAATACTTTTGAAGGTAACGATGGAAGACGCGTTAGCAGCTGATGAAGTATTTAATAAACTTATGGGTGATAAGGTTGAGCCGCGTAGAGAGTTTATTAATGAATATGCTAAAACAGTTAAAAACCTTGATATTTAGGAGCGTGAGTTTGTGGACAAAATAGTTAATATTAACCTTGAAGATGAAATGAAAGATTCTTTCATTGGTTATGCGATGAGTGTTATAGCGTCTAGGGCTCTTCCAGATGTTAGAGATGGTTTAAAACCTGTGCATAGGCGTATTCTTTATGCGATGAACGAGCTAAATCTACAGCCAACGAAAGCTTATAAAAAATCAGCGCGTATAGTTGGAGATACAATGGGTAAGTATCATCCACATGGAGACTCGTCTATATATGACGCTATGGTTAGAATGGCTCAAGAATTTTCTATGCGCTACCCTCTTGTTGATGGTCATGGGAATTTTGGATCTATAGATGGAGATAGCGCAGCAGCGCAGCGTTATACTGAAGCTCGGATTAGTCATATGGCCTCTGAAATGTTATCGGATATAGAAAAAGATACCGTAAATTTTGTGCCGAATTATGATGAAGAATTTTTTGAACCATCTGTTTTGCCAGCAAGGTTTCCTAACTTGCTTGCAAATGGAGTGTCAGGTATAGCTGTAGGTATGGCAACAAATATTCCACCACATAACTTGACTGAAGTTATAGATGGTGTTATAAAAATGATAGATAACTATGTTGCGTGCGTAGATACAGACATAGAAGATTTAATAGATATAATCAAAGGACCAGATTTCCCGACTGGCGGCAATATTTTAGGTATTGGCGGTATACGTACGGCTTATAGAACAGGTAGAGGCCGTGTTGTTGTAAGATCTAAGGTTGAAATAGAGACTTTAAGTAATGGTCGTGAAATGATAGTTGTAAAAGAAATACCTTTTCAAGTTAATAAATCTAGCTTAGTTGAAAAGATAGGTGAACTTGTACGCGATAAAAAAATAGAAGGTATTTCAGATTTACGTGATGAAAGTAATAGGCATGGTATAAGAGTTGTAGTGGAACTTAAAAAAGATGTGAATTCGTCGGTGATACTTAATCAATTATACAAATATTCATCGCTTCAAGATACTTTTAGCGTTAACATGTTAGCACTTGTAAATAACGAACCTAAAACTTTAAATTTAAAAGAAATTTTAGATCATTACATTGATCATCAAGTTGATGTTATTACTAGAAGGACCAAATTTGAGCTAAATAAGGCTTTAAAGCGTTCGCATATATTAGAAGGCTATTTAATCGCACTTGACAATATAGACGCAATTATAAGCACTATAAAGGCCTCTTCTGATACAGCGTCAGCTAAAATAGAACTCATAAACAAATTTTCGTTATCTGAGGATCAGGCTACAGCAGTTGTGGAAATGAGACTTAGAAGCCTTACAGGTCTTGAGCGTGGCAAAATAGAAAAAGAGCATGGTGAACTTAGAAATATTATAGGTGAGTTAAACGCTATTCTTGATAATAGCGATACTATGTACAAGCTTATAAGAGATGAATTATTAGTTGTAAGGGATAAATATTTGAGTCCGAGAAGAACAGATATTTTACCTGCTGAAGATGATATAAACTATGAAGATTTGATTGATGATGAGATGTGCGTTATCACAATGACAAATTTAGGATATATAAAACGACTGCCTTTAAGTACGTATAAGAGTCAAAATAGAGGCGGTAGAGGTATAATGGGTATGCAGACAAGAGAAGCAGACATAGTAGAGAATCTTTTTGTTACTAACACTCACAGCTTTTTATTTTACTTTACTAATAAAGGCAAGGTTTACATGAACAAAGGTTACCAAATACCTGAAGCGATGCGTAACGCGAAAGGTACATCTCTTGTTAATTTAATTAATCTTGATGCAGGAGAAAAAGTTAAAGCTATCATCCCTATGAAAGGGTTTAATAATGATAATTATTTTGTTATGATGACTAAAAAAGGGATTATTAAAAAAATATCTTTGAGTGCATTTAAAAAAATAAATAAGTCAGGCGTTATAGCTTTAAGTATACGTGAAGATGATGAGCTTATATCTGTGTTACAAACAGATGGGGATAAAGATATATTTGTAGCTACTAAAAATGGTTTAGGCATTAAATTCAACGAAAACCGTGTACGTCCTGTAGGTAGATCTGCTATGGGTGTAAAATCCATTTCGCTTGGCGAAGATGATTACGTTATTGGTTGTGAAATTTTAGAAGAAAACTTCAAAGTTTTATTTGTGTCTGAAAATGGTTTTGGAAAGTGTACAGAAACATCTGAGTTCAGGTTACAAAATAGAGGCGGTAAAGGTTTAAGGATATATAAAACTACACCGAAAACAGGGGTGTTAATAGGTATATGTTTAGTTAGGGAAAATGAAGAATTGATGCTTATCAATTCTGAAGGCATAATTATACGTATACGAGTTTCTGATATATCTACGCTTGGGCGTATAACTCAAGGGGTTAAATTGATTAATTTGACTCAAAACCAGAAAGTGATTAACATTGCTAAAATAGCTGAAGATCAGATAGAGCAAATGGGAGAATCAGAGGAAGTAATTCTTCAAGATTAAAAAAAAGGTAGTGGTGCGTTGCCCCACACCCCACAAGCGCAGCGCGCTTGACCGCTTTTTTAGCAAGCGCGTACGCGCTTGCTTTTTTATGGAAGGAAGGGTGAAACTTTCACAGGTGTAAGCTTAGGAAAAAGAGTAAAAAAAGGTGGTGGGGCGACGCACCAAAAAGGTTTTAATCTTTTGAAAAAAGTTTAATCAAAAACTTTAGAGCTTAGACTGATTCTAAGCTTTTTTTATTGCCCATATAATTCGCAAAAATTGGTATAAAAAAGGCAAGCGCGTATGCGCTTGCAAAATACGCGGTCAAGCGCGCGTGCGCTTGTCGGGGTGTGGGGCTGAAAGCCCCACGGTTTTAAGGGTTTTAATCTTTTACATAATTTGCGCATGCTTTTTTCGTGTAGTACATAAAATATATAGGGGTTCTAGTTTTGGTGGGTTACTGTAGGGTAAAAGAAAAACGGCCAAACGCAACGCGCTTGACCGTTTTGAAATTTTGCTTAAAGAATGTTTACTTTTTGTTGTTTATAAAATCCCATAAATTGAGAAAACTTAACGATTTAGTACTACAGATATAGCTTTAAAGTATTAAAATTATTTGTAAATACATGGTTATATATATGTGGCGCATACTCAAACTAATATTCTACAATGAATTTTGTGCTTGTTTCTTTAGAAGATTTAGCAATATCTGTAGCGGAATTAATTAGCTAAAAAAGCACTTATTAGTAAATTGATATCAGCGATGTACAAAATAAATGTTTTATAGTATAATACACTGCATAGTAATAAAATGCAAGCAATAAATTAATTAGGGAGGCTTAAAAATGAGTAATACAGTAATCAATACTAATGTTATGGCTTTAAATAGCCATAGAGCCTTGACGAACGTAGGTATACGTCAAGCGAGAGCTTCAGAGAGATTATCTACGGGTATGAGAATAAACCGTGCAGCTGATGATGCGGCAGGTCTAGCAATATCTGAAAAAATGAGAGCTCAAATAAGAGGTCTTGATCAAGCAGAGAGAAACTCACAAGATGGTATAAGCCTTGTGCAAGTAGCAGAGGGTGCATTGCAAGAAATACAAGATATAACACAACGTATGAGAGAATTAACTGTGCAAGCAGCTAATGATACATTAGACGTTCAAGATAGAGAAGCAATTCAACTTGAGTTAGAACAACTAGCGGAAGAAATATCAACAATAATAGAACGTACAGAGTTTAATGGTATACCCCTACTTGAAACTAATGCACCAGGTGCTGTAAATGTATTTGATTTGTCGACAGCTAGAGATTCAGATATACAGTCTATTATGGATTTTTGGACAGCTGGGACACCTCCTCTTATGACTGGCACTCAGTTTGAAGCTGCACTTGAAGATGTGTTCTTTGCTGCAGGAATTAATCCAGCCCCTCCCGCTGCGGATCGTTGGGATGAACTTATTGATGGTGGTCTTTGGAATGAAACTGCTGTAAACATTTTAACAGCAGCAGTACCTGCTCCAGCGACTGCTGCAGAAGTTACTGCTGCTTGGGATACATTTGCTGCAGATTGGACACCTACGATAATACCAGAAAGCACAGATATATTTGATGGAGATCAGCTTGGTCTTGCAAATATGGACAGTATCAGAAGTTTTGTAGCGGATCCGGCTAATTTTACTCCTGCCAATGCAGCTACTGCAATTACTAGTGCATTAGTAGACGCTGGTGTTATGACGGCAGCCGATGCAGCTACTGTGATTGGGGGACCTCCTACTCCAGCAGAACTTCAAGCTCTTATGACGCAAGTTTTTGACAATGGGCTTTGGAACGAAGATTTTCATAGTGACTTGATGAATTTGGCGGTTACTGGTACCCCGCCTGCTGCAGTAACTGCTTGGAATACTCTTGAGAATAACTTCATGGAAAGTAACGCTGTAGCTCCTGATTTGGTTAATGAAATATTTATCCAAAACGGTGCAAATGCTGAACAAAGATTAGTACTTACACTTCCTAACTTCAATATGGTAGGAGTAGGCGGTCCATTAGTTAATCTAGTAAATGAATTTCTGGATCCTAGTTCACCTGCTGGATTTGAAATGGGCGAGCATGAAGATATCACAGTTAGACTTAATGATTTAGATGCAGCTTTAAATGAGATCTCTACATACAGAGCTAACCTTGGTGCAGCACAAAACAGGCTAGAGCATACAATAAACAATTTGCAAATAGCTTCAGAGAACACAACTGCGGCTGAGTCTCGTATACGTGATACTGATATGGCACGTGAAATGATGGCGCATACTCAAGCCAACATTCTACAACAAGCGGCAACATCGATGCTTGCGCAGGCTAATCAAGCACCACAAGCTGTTCTACAGTTATTACAATAGTCATAAAAAAATTAAAATCTTTTTTGGAACTCCGTCAGGATGGGCATATCTTGGCGGGGTTTTTTTTGTTTTTCAGATTTTAAATAAAATTTAGTAGTACTTTATCGATGTTGCCTTGATTAATTTAATGATAATTCAAGCATAGTGATGTGAACACTATACAAGAAAACCATTATGTAGTATAATACACTGCATGGTAAAAAAATGCAAGCATTAAATTAATCAAGGAGGCTTAAAAATGAGTAATACAGTAATTAACACTAATGTTATGGCTTTAAATAGCCACAGAGCTTTGACAAACGTAGGTATTCGTCAAGCTAGAGCTTCAGAAAGATTATCTACAGGCATGAGAATAAACCGTGCAGCTGATGATGCGGCAGGTCTAGCGATATCTGAAAAAATGAGAGCTCAAATAAGAGGTCTTGATCAAGCAGAAAGAAATTCACAAGATGGTATAAGCCTCGTGCAAGTAGCAGAAGGCGCATTACAAGAAATACAAGATATAACACAACGTATGAGAGAATTAACTGTGCAAGCAGCTAATGATACATTAGATGTTCAAGATAGAGAAGCAATTCAAGTTGAGTTAGAGCAACTAGCGGAAGAAATAGCTACAATAATAGAGCGTACAGAGTTTAATGGAATACCTTTACTTGAAACTAACGCTCCAGCAGCAGTAGATATATTTGATTTGTCGCAAGCTAGACAGGCGGATATAGATCGTATCATAGACTTTTGGATTGCAGATGTAGGGGCTCCAACACCAGTACCACGTCTTAATCAGACTCAGTTAGCTAATGCACTTGATGCTATAATGGCTGCGGCACAGCTACCTCCTAACACTGATCCACCTAACGCTGACTCAAATGCAGCCCGTTGGAATGCAATTATGGCAAGTGGTGCTTGGGATCAAACTGCTGTAAATCTTTTAACAGCAGAAGCAATAAGTGCAGGTAATGGTACGGTTGTTGCAGAATGGCAAGAATTTGTTGAAGGTTGGACACCTACGGTAATACCAGCAGGTACAGATATATTTGATAATAGTCAGCTTGAACCTGAAGACAGAGATGCTATTATGAACTTCTGGGGCGATTATTCAACTTTTTGGGATGGTGACGAAGATTACTTATTTAATACGCTTAGAGGGATACTAAATGGCGGTGGTGTGGACTATACAGGTGCTACCGATGCTGGTCTTTGGGCACTTATTTTTAATAATGACCTTTGGAATGAAGATGCTAATGATGCTTTAATAGCTGCGTCATATGCTGTTGAGAATACTAATGTTGCTGCTACGGCTTGGGAAGCTCATGAGAATGCTTTTGAGCAATCAAGAGCTGTTCCTCCTGATATGGTTAATGAAATATTTATCCAAAATGGCGCAAATGCTAACCAAAGGCTAGTACTTACACTTCCTAACTTTAACATGCTTGGAGATGTAGGCGGACCATTAGTTAATTTAGTAAATACATTTATGGATGCTGAAGTTCCTTTTGAAATGGGCGGGCATGAAGATATCACAGTTAGGCTTGATGATATAGATGCAGCTTTAAATGAGGTATCTACATATAGAGCTGCTCTTGGTGCAACACAAAACAGATTAGAGCATACAATAAACAATTTACAAATAGCTTCAGAAAACACAACTGCGGCAGAATCTCGTATACGTGATACTGATATGGCACGTGAAATGATGGCGCATACTCAAGCCAACATTTTACAACAAGCGGCAACGTCAATGCTTGCGCAGGCTAATCAAGCACCACAGGCTGTTTTACAGTTACTACAATAATTTAAAAAGAATAGTATTAAATTTAAGCAAGCGCATTCGCGCTTGCTTTTTTTAGTAAAGATAAAGACCTTGGGCGTTGCCCAAACCCATAAACTTTTTGAAAAAAGTTTAATCAAAAACTTTAAAGCTTAGGCTACGCCTAAGCTAAAAATGCACAGGTACACGTACGCTTGACTCATTTTCGGCTTCAGCAAAGATAGACACTTTTTCGATTGAATATTTAAAATTTTGAATGCATGCGCAAAGCGCATGCCTAAAGTTTTTGCGTCGCTTTTTTCAAAAAGTGACCAGGGTTTGGGACGGAGTCCCAAGGTCTTTATCTTTTTATCTTTTTATTTTTTAATCTTTTAATTTTTGGCATTGAGAGTAGCGTCGTCTGCATGATATAATTGAGTAGGGATATAAGTTGCCATGAGATTTGAAAGGGGAATTATGAAAAAGTTAGCGATTTCTTTAGCATGCATTTTATTTGTGTTAACTGGAGGGCTTATTATTTTTTTAATAATGCCTAATTTAGGGTATATTCAAGATAGTATTTTTGCTAGTGAACATAGCCAAGACGTTTTTTCAAACAATTTTTATCAAGATGTTAACGTTATACCTGAAAACTTTGAAGAAATAAATTATCAGGTTTATATACAAGAACGATTAGCTAGAAATTTTGAAAATTTTGAAGATGCTCTTGAGTATGCTTATAACCATGAGCGAGCATCTATTTTAGATAGTTCAGCAAGAAAATGGGTGTGGGATAACTTTCCGATATTCAGCGTAGTGGTAGATAGAAGATTTGTTGAGTTCGAGGAGTTTTATCAAGCTGTTTCTTATGCTAGAAATCATAGAAACGCAACAATTGTTCATAGACCGAATCAAGCAACGGTATGGTCAAACGCTCAACCTTTAAGAAGTAGTGTTAGACTTGATGTACCTAATATACTACAGTTTCCAGCATTACCACGTGGTTGTGAAGTAACTGCTCTTGCTATACTACTTAACCATGCAGGTATTGATGTTGATAAAATGACATTAGCAAATCAAGTTAAGAAAAACCCTGTTGAGCGCGAAGTTATAAATGGAGTGATATATGCTGGTCATCCTAATTATGGATTTGTAGGAGATATGTTTAACAGTGCGAATCATGGTTTAGGAGTTTATTACCGCCCTATATTTGATTTAATGCAACAATATCTGCCAAATGATTCTATAAATTTAACAGGTAGCAATTTTGAAGATTTACTTTTCTTTATAAACAGAGGGATACCAGTATGGGTTATAACTAATGCTACGCATAATATTTTGCGTTCAGAAGATTTTAATACGTGGAGAACACCGCAAGGCGATATACAAATAACATACTGGTTACATGCAGTAGTTATATCTGGGTATGATGAGAATTATATATATTTCAGCGATCCACTAGCAGACAGACCTATTGGCAGGACTCACGCACCTAGGGAAGAATTTATAGCTGCTTGGGAGCAAATGGGTCGTCAGGCGATAGCTTATGCTTTTTAAAGACTAAAAGATAAAGACCGTGGGCTTTCAGCCCACACCCGACAAGCGCAGCGCGCTTGACCGCTCTTTTTAGCAACGGCTACGCCGTTGCTTTAATTTTGGGGTTAAAATTTTTTTGAAAATAAATGCGTTTAGACATAGAAATACATGAAAAATAGATAGCATAGTTAGGATGTTAGTGCGAATATTAAAAGACCACGCATTAGCGTGGTCTTAAAAAAAGCAGTCAAGCGCGCTGCGCTTGTGGGGGTTTGGGGCGCATAGCTCCAAGGTTTTAGTTTTGATTTACGGTTTCTTCATACTATTTTTCAATTAGAATTTGGAAATAAAAAAAGCAACGGCATAGCCGTTGCTAAAAAAGCGGTCAAGCGCGCTGCGCTTGCAGGGCGTGGGACAGAGTCCCACAAAAAGATCTTAATTTTTTAATCTTTTGACCTTAATCTTTTTATCTATTAAATAAATTAGATAAGTATTTTAGTCTTTCTGCTGAGTGGCTAGTTAACATTTCTTCTGTGTACCTGAATTGCCAGTAGCCAGAAGGTATGCCAGGCATGTTCATTCTATCATCAGAATTAAGTGACATTATATCTTGTATCGGTATTATTGCGTAGCCAGCTGTACTAGCAAATGCTAAGCGTATTAAATCCCATGCAGGATCGTTTCCTGAAACGTTCATGTATCTTCTGAAATGGTCTTTGTAAACTTCTTTTGCTTTTTCATACCAGCCTACAGTTGTATCATTATCATGAGTACCTGTGTATATAACAAAATTTGAATGTGCAATGTTATGAGGCATATAATCGTTAGCATCATCTTCATCAAATGCAAATTGCAGTATTTTCATACCTGGTAATTTTAAAGAATCTCTTAAATCTTCTACTTCTTTTGTCATGAGCCCAAGATCTTCGGCTATAATCGGAAGTGAGCCAAGTTTTTTTTCAATTGCGTAGAATAGATCCACTCCAGGACCTTTACACCATTCCCCATTTATTGCTGTTGTCTCACCGTGTTTTACGGCCCAGTATGATTCGAATCCTCTGAAATGATCTATTCTAACTATATCAACAATTTTCAGTATTTCGGATATTCTTTTTATCCACCAGTCGTAACCTTCATCTTTATTAGCTTTCCAATCATAAAGTGGATTGCCCCATAATTGTCCTGTCGCGCTAAAATAATCTGGCGGAACTCCTGCAACAACAGTAGGATTACTTTCATCATTCAGATAGAAAAGCTTAGGGTTAGCCCATACATCGCATGAATCCATAGCTACAAATATTGGTATATCACCTATTATTTTAATTTCTTTTTCATTGGCATAAGTTTTCAAATCATGCCATTGTCTAAAAAATGCATATTGTAAAAACTTTTCATACTCTATTTCATCTTTAAGAGTTTTAGTCCATTTTTTTATGCTATTTTTATTTCTTTTTGCAATATCTTCTGGCCATGAATTCCATACAGCACCGTAAAAACAGTCATTTATAAATTCTTTGCTCATAGTATCACTATTTTTTTTGAAGTATTCTTTGTATTCTCTGGATTCAAATGTATTTTTTCTTTGATTGATGAAATATTGCTTTAATGATACGAATAGCGAATAGTCATTAAGCCAGTAGTTATTCTTTTCACAAAATGTATTAAAGCCTTCTTTTTGAGATGCATCCGCATTTTGTTTGAAGTTTTTAAACGCTATTTTGAAAAGTTTATTTTTATATTCGATAACATTTCCGTATTCAACTTTTCTGGTATTGAAATTTGGGGTGTCTTGTACATCTTCATTTTGTAAATATCCTGCTCTGATTAATAATTCAGGGCTTATAAGCATGTGGTTACCTGCAAATGTAGAAAAGCTTTGATAAGGTGAATCTCCGAAGCTTGTAGGGTTTAAAGGAAGGATTTGCCACAATTTTTGATTAGATTCATGTAAAAAATCAATAAATTTATAAGCATAATGTCCTAAGTCACCTATACCGTAACGGCTTGGGAAAGATGTAGGATGCACTAAAATCCCACTTTTTCGTTCTAAATCCATAAATTTTCCTCCTTTATTGATTTACATAATGATGTAATAGTAAAATAAGTATATGTTTATAAAGCTTGATAATATTTTAATTCTTTTATATGAAAATGTAAAATGATAATATTATATTTAGTTATAAAATACATCTTGAAAAAAGTGCTAAAAAAGTATATGGAATATGCAATAAATTATGGTATTTTTGTAGTTAATTTATTTTTCATGTTGACATTTGTGGTACACAGTAGTAATATAATCAAACGTATAATTATTAGCTTATGAAACATTTTTTTATTACGAAATCTTGTTTCTTTAAAAGTGCGTTAGCAAATAACTATAACTCAAACTATGAATTTGCTTAAACCATAGCAATTATAGTTGTTGCTTGACAAAAAACTAGAAACAAATATTAGCATAAAATTACTATTAAGTATTATTCTAGTGCATAATTTCTAAAAATATGCAAATGTGAATTTATGCTAGTTTAAGTAAAAATAAAATATAGAAAGATAAGGGGTCGATATTTGTGGGTAGTAGCAGCGGTAATAGCAAGGGTATGGATAAATTCCTTGCAACTGTTGAAAGATTGGGGAATAAAGTTCCGCATCCAATAATCTTGTTCTCGATTTTCTGTTTAGCCATCATGATTTTATCTCAGATTATGTTTATGTTTGGTACATACGTTGAATTTCAAGGTGTTGATTCAGCTACTTTGGAACCAATTATGAGAACTGTTTATGTACAAAGTTTGTTGTCAGCTGATGGTATACGTTTTATATTTACATCTGCTGTTGCTAATTATCAAAACATGCCAGCTAAAGCTATTATATTAGTAGCTATGCTTGGTGTTGGTGTAGCTGAAGGTGTAGGGCTCATCGGTAGTGTTATTAGAAAGGCACTTCTTGGGGCACCTCCTAAGTTTGTTACAGTAGCACTTGTTTTCATTGGTATAATTTCATCAATAGCATCTGATGCTGGTTATCTAGTTGTTATACCTTTAGGTGCGTCGATTTTTCATAGTATGGGTAGACATCCTTTTGCAGGACTTGCAGCAGCATTTGCTGGAGTTGCGGCTGGATTCGGTGCAAATATAGTTCCTACTCCTGTAGATGGACTATTAGTAGCTATTACGAATGAAGCAATAGCTTTAGTTGATCCTACGATGCAATTAGACATTATGTCAAACTTTTATTTTGGTTTTGTTTCTACTTTTGTTATAGGTATAACAGCGAGTTTAGTAACAATCAAAATCACAGAGCCAAACCTTGGTAAATACGAAGGTGATGCTGTGGTTGAAGGTAAAGCAGAACTTAGCGACGAAGAACGCAAAGGTCTTAGATATGCATTATTTGGATTTTTAGGTATTGCTGGTCTTTTAGCAGTTTTAACTGTACCTTCAGGCGGTATATTACGTCATCAAGTAACTGGTGAAGTTCTTAGTGGTTCACCTTTTATGGATGCTCTTGTTTTCATAATCATGTTATGTTTCTTGATTCCAGGTATTTGTTATGCTTTTGGTTCAGGTGCAGCGAAAAGCATGAAAGATGTTATCCCTCACGCAGTAAAGTCTATGTCTGATTTAGGTGGTTTATTAGCGATTTTATTCTTTATCGCTCAGTTTATACAGTATATAAACTTTACTGGAATAGGTACGGTAATGGCTGTACAAGGTGCTCAAGCTCTTGATACTATCGGTATTACAGGTATGCCTCTTATAGTTGCGTTTGTTATACTATGTATATTCTTAAATCTTCTTATCAGTGGTATGATTACAAAATGGGCAGTTTTTGCTCCAATATTTATACCTATGTTAATGGAAATGGGTGTTAGTCCAGCTATGACTCAAGCAGCATATCGTGTAGGTGATTCAACATCTAATGTTATTAATCCTATTATGGGATTCTTTGCAATGATTGTTATGTTCGCACAAAAGTATCAAAAAGATGCAGGTGTTGGAACAGTTATAGCACTTATGCTTCCATATACAATTCTGATTACTATTGCATGGTTAGCTCTACTAATTGCATGGTATATAATAGGTTTACCACTTGGTCCAGGAGCATACGTTTTCTTATAAAAACAAAGGCTTTAGGGTGTTATCCTAAGTCAAGCAAGCGCGTATGCGCTTGCTTTTTTAATTTAAATATATATAAAAATTAAAAAATTAAAACCTTGGGCTGAAAGCCCAAGGTTTTAATCTCTTGATTTTTAATCTTTCCTTTACTAAAAAAACTGTGAATAATTTGTTAATTTTTTAGATAAGCAAGAAATTGCCTTGAAAAAGTTTTATGAAAAAGTTAAAATGAATAAGTCAACGCAGAAGTTACCAATATATTACTATTATTTTTTATTTGAAGGAGTGTTTTTTATGAGAAAGATATTAGCGTCGATTTTAACATCGGTTATGCTAATTACAGTGCTTGTTGGTTGTACTCAAAGTACAACGGATGCAATTACTATAGCATCATCAGGTGATGATACTGTATTACTCAGAGATTTTCTGTATGTATTTGGGGCTAGTAAAGCTCAAGATGAAATGTGGCTAAGTATGATGTTCTCAGAAGAAGAAATCGTAGAACATTGGTTAGAAATTGATGAAGAAGGAATAACTCAATTAGAAAGACTTAAAGAAAGTTCTTTAAGAACCGTGCTAGACCAAGCTACTTTACTAAGATTAGCGCAAGATGCAGGTTACACATATGATACAGCTGAATTAAGAGAAAGAGAAAATACTATAGATGATATAATAATGAGACTTCATTCGCCAGAAAGAAGAGGCGAAGACATATTTTTTGATTTTTATATGATAACTCCACAAGATTTTAAAGATATGCAACCAAGTATGTTAACTGTAGATGCTTTTATTAATAGCGTGACTGATTCAATTCCTGTAAATGAAGAAGAAGTTCAAGCGTTTGTTGAAGAAAATCGTGCATGGATTGAGCAACAATTTGAACTAGAAGCTACAGCTAGACATATACTTATTAATTCTAATGATGGTATGACAGAAGAAGAAAGAACTAACGCAACTATACTTGCAAATGAAATACTTGAAAGAGTACAAGCTGGAGAAGCTATTGGTGAATTAGCTGCAATATATTCAGAAGATCCAGGATCTGCACACAATAACGGTGAGTATACTTTCCCTAGAGGAATGATGGTTGCAGAATTTGAAAATTGGGCTTTTTCAGCACAATCTGGTGATATAGGTATGGTGGAAACGACTTTTGGGTATCATATAATGTATTCTGTAGATGCACCATCAATTACAGAAGAACATCTTCAGGAAATAAGAATTATGTTAGCACAAGAAGAATTGCATGAAACGATGATGAACAAAATACAAGAAGCTGATATGAACTGGGTTATAAACGAAGAAATTTTACAACAAATTTTAGCAAGTGTAATAGAGCTTGATACAAATACTGAAACTTATTAAGGTTTTTATCGTCTTATTGGTATGTAGGAATTTTAAAGTTAAATTAATAAGAGGGGTGTATTATTATGAAATTCAAAAAAAACTTATTAGCTTTACCTTTAGTGGCAATTATAGGAATGACATCTATACCAGTATTAGCTAATAACCATGTTGCTATACCTTTAGAATTAGGTGAGGAGCAAGAAATAGAAGAAGAATCAGAAGCAGCTCAGGCTATATCTGCAATTAGTGGGACTATAATCAATATTTTTGAACTTGAAATAGATGCAAATGGAACTATAGCTAATACAGTAGTTGTTGAAACAGAGGGCGGTAGCACTTACCATTTTGTTTTATCAGGTGATGTAGCACTCATAAGAAATGGGGAAATTACTGAGTTAAATAATATTCAAGAAGGTCAACAAGTTACAGCTTACTATGATAATACAAGGCCAATGCTTGCAATATATCCAGCAAGAATTACTCCTTCTGCTTTGGTAGTTTCTAGTGAAAGAAATAATCCAAATGTTCATATAGGAAAATTTGCTTACTCTGATCTTTTTGGAGGTCAGTTATTATCTCATGATAGATCTCTTAGATTTGAATTAACCGAAGATACAGTTGTTGTAGATATAAATAATGAAGTATATGAAGGCTCTTTAAGTGGCAGAACCTTAGCTGTTGTGTACTCTGGTATATCAAGAAGTATGCCAGCTATACCGTTGAATCCTAAAGTAATTGTTTTATCAGATTCACAATCTACAGCTTCAAGTTTATTCTCAAGCCATATAGGTACAGCAGCTGGTGTAAATGCGGCTACAGAAACAGATTTTGGTAGATCGTCAGATACTGTTGTAGTTCACTCGGAAGAAAATGGACTTTTCCATTTTGTTGTATCAGAAAATACCATGATTGTAAAAAATGGTCAGCTTGTGGATTTTGATGCTTTAACTGAAGGCGATGAATTAAATATCATTTTTGAATCTATGCAAGCCATACCTATGATTTTTCCACCAAGACTTGTAGCTTCAGCTATCATTGTTACTAACGAAGAAGATTTTACGAGTACGCACGTAGATATTTTTAACACATCTTCAGATTTTGAAGGGCAACTACAGTCTCACAACGGTTCATTGAGATTTGAAGTAACAGATGAAACTGTTGTTGTGGATATAAATAATAATCCTTATACAGGTTCATTAGAAAATAAAAAATTAGGGCTTATTTTCTCAGCTACTACAATGAGTATACCAGCTATACCGCTTAATCCTATAGTAGTTGTTTTAGGTGAAGCAGAAGAAGTTGCAGGTGCTAATCATTTGGCTTCTACACAACCTATTTTACCATCATTACCACCATCATATGATTTAATCAATATGGTTGAATTACTACCTCAGTTTGCAAGGGGTTCATCTGCATTATCACACAGAATAGAACTTTAGGATTAAAGGATAAAGACCGTGGGGCTATCCGCCCCAAGGCTCGCCTTCATCCCGACAAGCGCACGTGCGCTTGACCACGGATTAAGCAAGCACATGCGTGCTTGCTTTTTTTGTGGGTGAACCAATGTCTTGGCAGAACTGACAATTTTAGAACATAGTCAACTGTACTTAAAATTACAATAAGAGATAAAGACCGTGTGAATTTCATCCCCACCGCCCCTGACAAGCGCAAGCGCGCTTGACCGTGGATTAAGCAAGCACATATGTGCTTGCTTTTTTATAGCACATCTACACATATTCTTTTTTTATTTTTAAAAGTTCAGTTCAAATTTGAAATAATAATACCAAAGACCGCGCATAGCGCGGTCTAAAAAGGCGGTCAAGCGCTCTGCGCTTGCAGGGGTTTGGGGACAGCGTCCCCAAGGTCTTTACCTTTTAATCTTTTGAACTGTAACGCTATTGTAATATATATAGCGGAACTTATTAAAATCGCTTGCGTCTTACTATATATAAAACTTAAAATTTAAAACTTTTAAATATAGAGGAGATGTTTTATTATGAAATTTAGAAAAAATTTATTGGCTTTACCAGTAATCGCGGTTGTAGGTATGGGGGCTATATCTGTATTCGGTAATAATGATAACGCTGTTGCTATACCTTTAGATATGGGGAGTACTTTAGAAGTTATGGAATATGAAGTTGTAGAGCAAAATTTATTTGCGCATGTAAGCGGTACTGTAACAGATATATTTGAGCTTGGGGATACTTTAGTTACTAATGTAGTACTTGAAACTGAAGAAGGCCGTACTTATCATTTTATATTATCAGAAAGTACAGCACTTATTAAAGATGGTGAGATAGTAGGATTAAATGAAATCGCTGAAGGTCAAACAATTACTGCACATTATGATAATACAATGATGATACCAGCCATATATCCAGCAAGAATTAATGCATCAGCTTTAGTTGTTTCTAGTAATGAAAATCAAGGAAGTGTGCATGTAGATGCGTTTACTAAATCAGAAGCGTTTGATGGTCAATTAGTATCTGCTGATGGATCATTAAGATTTGAAGTAACAGAAGATACAGTTGTGGTTGATGTAAATAATGAGGCATATACAGGTTCACTAGAAAATAAAAACTTAGCTGTTGTTTTCACTGCATCTACAAGAAGTATTCCGGCTATGGCGATGAATCCTAAAGTAGTTGTGTTAGGTGATTCAGCATCAGTTGATAAAGATGCTAATACATTAGAGTTATTCTCAGGGCGTAGAGGCACAGTTACTAGTGTAGACGCTGGTGGAGAAAGTGATTTCGGTGTTTCATTACCTACTGTTATACTAGAACTCGTAGACGGTGGAGTTTTCCATTTCGTTATAGAAGAAAATACTATGATTGTTAAAAATGGCGAACTTGTATCATTAAGTGATATTGAAGAAGGCGATGAAGTTAATGTTCAGTACGAGGCTTTACAAATTGCTCCTTCTATTTATCCACCAAGACTTAGAGCGTCTGCTATAGTTATTAGTGGTGAAGAAGATTTTTCAACTACTCGTGTAGATGTTTTTATGGAAACGGGTGGTCAATTAATATCTTCTGATAATTCATTAAGACTTGAAATAACAGATGAAACGGTTATTGTAGATGTAAATAATAATGTTTATACAGGTTCAATAGAAAATAAAAAATTAGGTCTTATTTTCTCGGCTACTACAATGAGTATTCCAGCTGTACCAATTAATCCTATAGTAGTTGTTTTAGGTGAAGCACAAAATGTAGCAGGTATGCATATGTTTGAGCAAGTAGAAAACAGTGACGAGGGTGTTGGAGTAGAATTTTTCTTAGAAAATTCGACAAGTAATAATTCTGGTAGATATACTATAGAACTTGCTGACTAATTTATTTATAATATTAAGAGAGGGGAATATCCCCCTCTCTTTTTTTATTTGTATATGCACAAAGCAACTTTTGTAGTTATAGTAGATAAACTTAAAAAGAATAACAGTCAAAAGATTAAAGTCGTAGGTTTTCAGCTAAGGCTCGCCTTCACCCCATAAGCTTCAAAGAAGTTTGACCAAAATTTTATAAGCAAGCGCATACGCGCTTCTTTAAAAAAGCGGTCAAGCGCGCTGCGCTTGTGGGGTTTGGGGCAACGCTCCAAGGTTTTACTATTTTAGTTGCAATTGAGTATATATATTAAGAAACCTTATAAAGTATTGAGAATGGTGGTATTAATGGAAAAGAATAAAAGGGCGATTGGAGTTTTTGATTCTGGAATAGGTGGAGTTACAGTACTTAAGAAGATAAAAGAAGAACTTCCCCATGAGAAAATAGTATATTTTGGGGATACAAAAAGATTGCCATATGGAACAAAAAATAAGGGTTGTATAATAAAAAATAGTAGGCAAATAGTAAGATTTTTGATGAGTAAAAATGTAAAGGCTATAGTAATAGCATGTAATAGTATAAGTGCAGTATCTTTAGATATATTAAGGAAAGAGTTTGATATTCCATTTATAGAAGTGATAGAGCCAGCGTCATATGATGCAGTATTAGCTACTAGGAATAAAAAAGTGGGAATAATTGCGACAGAAACAACTGTAAAGAGTGGTATATATAAAAAGAAAATAAAAATAATTGATCAGGAAATAGAAGTTTATTCTAAGGCATGTACTTTATTTGTTCCGCTAGTTGAAGAAGGCTTGGTAGACAGCAAAATTGCGGAGTCTGTAGCCAAAACATATTTACAAGGGATACTTGGTAAAAAGGTAGATACATTAGTGCTTGGATGTACTCATTATCCTTTATTATATAAACATATAAGGGGTGCAGTTGGGTTAGATATAAGTATAATAGACCCGTCAAATGCTACATCTAAAGTAGCAAAAGAGCAGCTGTTAAAAAGAAATTTGCTAAGTTCAGATATAAGTAATAAGAATACATGTGATTTTTATGTAAGCGGAGACACTCAAAAATTTAATGAATTATGTGATAAATTGATGGGATATAAATGCAAATCTATTTATATAGATATAGAATCTTATTAAAACTATGGTCACGAAAAACATGCTTCAGTATCTAAACATTGAGGCTTTGGCTTATACATGGTATATTTTTCTTATTTTAAGGAGATAATCAAAATAGGAAAATACACCATGAAAGGGGCTTTTTTATGGGAAGATATAGTAAAATAGTGGTTACTACAGGTGCATGTGTACTTTTTGGAGTTGGCGGGATATTGGGATATCAACAGATGATATCTGTTGATTATGAAGATGAGGAAGTTATATTGGTATATGAAGATATAGATGTATACGAAAGTGATAATATTAGTATGGATAGAATTACTTCGAATACAAGAATGATATATCAACATTTTGATAGAGTTAGTGGAGAAATAGAAATATTAGAAGCTTTTGCACCTAATTTTATGTTAAGAAAAAATCAGCAAGATATAGAGTTGACATTTAGTGAGTGGGATGTAGTATCATTTACTGAAGAAGAAGTAATAATGCGTAGAGAAGTAGAAAATAGAATATCAAGGTTATATACTTTAGGAATACAGGATGATTTTGTAGCTATATTTTATGGTGCGAATTTAGGAACTAATTTAAAAGAATTAACAGGCATACATGTAGGGCGTTTGCCAGCTGAAGAAATTGAAATATTAAAGGAAGGTGTGCCAGTATATACTCAAGATGAATTAATAAGAAGATTAGAAGATTATAGCAGTTAAAGCAAAAAAAGTATAAAAAACATTAAAATTGCATAAAAAAATGTTTTAAAATAAAATAAAATTCAGTCATATTTTTTTGTTGATATTTGTTGATATCAGTGCTATAATAAAAATGTGAAAACCCCAAAAATTTTCACGTTTTACAGTGTGATACATCCCCCAATATGTAGTTTGCACTGTAAACCCCATAAAAAATACCTTCTCTTTATTGGGAAAAAGGTGGCTGATCGGAAGGCTGCCTTTTTCTTTGCTTTTTTTTGCCCTTTTTTGGCTTTTTGCTTGCCAAAAAGTACATTAGTATATTCGAAGTTCAAAGTATATAATTAAAACAGTAAAACATTAAAACCTTGGGGCGTTGCCCAAGGCTCGCCTTAACCTCACAAACTTTTAAAAAAGTTTGACCAAAACTTTGTAAGCAAGCGCATATGCGCTTGCAAAAAAAGCAGTCAAGCGCGCTGCGCTTGTCGGGGTTTGGGGCTGAAAGCCCCAAGGTTTTAATCTTTAAAAAGGGGGAAAAGTTTTGACTGATACTTTTCAGATGGGGATTAGTATAGTAATTATTTTATCAATAGCTTTAATCATGTATAAGCTTAGTGGAAAGAACAAAAAATCTTTCGTACATATGGAAATACAAAACGCTTTTGAAAGTGAGAATGTTCTTCAGTTTAAAGATATAGCTGGTAACATGGAGGCAAAAGAAAGTGTAGAAGATATAGTAGATTTTATAAAAAATCCTGAGAAATACAGCTTATATGGTGCTAGAATGCCAAGAGGTATAATGTTTTATGGCCCTCCAGGGACAGGTAAAACTATAATGGCTAAAGCGATAGCTGGAGAAGCTTCAGTTCCTTTTTATGCGGTTAATGGCTCTGATTTCATGCAAATGTATGTAGGGGTTGGGGCGAGCCGAATAAGAGATTTATTTAAAAAAGCACGTAAAGATGGAAAAGCCGTTATATTTATAGATGAGATAGATACTATAGGAAAAAAAAGAGGGAATATTTCTACAGGTAGTAGCGATGAAAGAGATCAAACATTAAACGCGCTACTCACTGAAATGTCAGGGTTTTCTAGTAGTGAGGGCCTCATTGTTATAGCTGCTACTAATAGGCTAGATACACTTGATGAAGCCTTACTACGTCCTGGTAGATTTGATAGACATGTAGAAATATCATTGCCTGATATGAATGCAAGAAAAGATATATTGAATCTCTACGCAAAAGATAAACCGTTATGTGAAAAAATTAAAATAGATGATTTTGCAAAAAGAACTATATATTTTAGTGGTGCAATGCTTGAAAACTTTTTAAATGAGGCAGCTATTTTTGCAGCAAAAAGGGAAAATGAAAAAATAGAGTTAGAAGATATGGAGAAGGCTTATTATTTGATAATAGCAGGTAGTGAGAAAAAGGATAAAACATCTTTAAGGGAACTAGATAAAAAGATAACAGCTTTTCATGAGGCTGGGCACGCGCTTGTAACTAAACTTTTACTTCCTGAGAATACAGTATCTAGGGTTACAATTATACCAAGTACTAAAGGGGCTGGTGGTTTTTGCATAAATATACCACAAGATAAACTCTTTTATACAAAAAAAGAATTACAATCTCAGATAATGATTGCACTAGCAGGACGTATATCCGAGGAAATAATATTTGGAGAAGATAATATTACTACAGGAGCAAGTAACGATATAGAAAAAGCTGTTTCTATTGTAAAAGATTATGTAGTTAAATATGGTATGGGCAAAGGGCTTAAATTTGCGCCAGTTACAGATGAAAGTGTTATATCTGAATGTGCAAACTTGGTAGATTATTTATATAATGAAACAAGGATTTTAATTAACGATAACATGAACACTTTAAATAATATTGCGCATAGCCTTATGGAAAAAGAAAGTTTAAATGAAGAGGAACTTGATTTAGTTTTAAAATATTAAAAGATGAAGGCCGTGGGGACGCTGTCCCCACTCCCCTGCAAGCGCAGCGCGCTTGACCGCATTTTTGCAAGCACTAGCGTGCTTGCTTTTTTATTATTAGGATTTTAAAGTAAAAAGAAGTTTAGCCTAATTATTTTATTAGAGGCAAGCGCGAATGCGCTTGCAAAAAAGGGTCAAGGGTGAAACCCTTGCGGTGGTGTGGAGGCAGAGCCTCCACGGTTTTAATCTTTTAATCTTTTAAAAATGAAAAATGTATGATACGATAAATACAGTGTAAATAAATGTTACATAAATTTATTAAGAGAAAGGTGTGCATGTAGTGGCTTATAAAGATTTACAAGACTTTATAAAGGCTTTAGAAAAGAAAGATGAGCTAATAAGGATAAAAGCACCAGTGAGTACTCATTTAGAAATAACTGAAATAACTGACCGTGTTTCAAAAAGATATGGAAAAGCGTTATTATTTGAAAATGTGTTAGGCTCAGAGTTTCCTGTATTAATTAATGCAATGGGTACATATGAAAGAATGAATATGGCGTTAGAAACAGAAAACCTTGACGAAATAGGGAATGACATACATGAATTTATGAAATTCGCTAACAATACTGGAATAGTTGAGAAGATAAAAAATGCACCTAAACTTGCGAGACTTGGGGCAGTACTTCCAATTAAAATGCCTTTAAGTGCACCTTGTCAGGAAGTTGTTAGTGCACCAGATTTATCTAAATTACCTATACTACAATGTTGGCCACAAGATGGTGGAAAGTTTATAACACTTGGACTTACTATAACAAAAGATCCAGAAACGAACCAACAAAACATGGGTATGTACAGGTTACAAGTTTATGATAAAAAGACAACTGGAATGCATTGGCATTTACACAAAGATGGTAGAGAAATTTATGATAAATATAAAAAAATAGGTGGTAAAATGCCTGTATCTGTTGTGCTTGGTTGTGACCCAGCAATAACTTTTTCAGCTGCTTGCCCACTCCCTAAAATGATAGATGAAATGATGTTTGCAGGATTTTTGCGTAAATTTCCAGTTCCGCTTGTTAAATCAAAAACAAACGATATTTATGTTCCATCAAATGCAGAGTTTGTTATAGAAGGTTATGTTGATGTTAATGAAGATTTACGCCTAGAAGGACCTTTCGGAGATCATACAGGTTATTATTCACTTGCTGATTATTACCCTGTTTTTCATGTAACTTGCATCACACATAAAAAGAATCCAGTTTATCCAACAACTATTGTAGGTAAACCACCTATGGAAGATTGTTATATGGGTAAAGCTATAGAACGTATCTTCTTGCCATTATTAAAAATGCAAGCACCTGATATTGTTGATATGGATTTTCCGCTAGAAGGGGTTTTCCATAACTGTGTTATAGTTTCTATAGATAAAAAATATCCAGGCCATGCAAAAAAGATAATGAATACTGTGTGGGGACTCGGTCAAATGATGTACACAAAAATGATTATCGTAGTGGACAAACATATTGATCCACATGATTATTCTACAGTAGCTTGGAAGGTTTTTAATAATATAGACGCAAAAAGAGATGTTGTGATAAGTGAAGGTCCACTAGATGCACTTGACCACGCATCGCCTATTGCCCATTATGGTCATCGTATGGGTATTGATGCTACTAAAAAGTGGGAAACAGAAGGCCACACAAGACCTTGGCCAGATGATATTGAAATGAGTGACGATATAAAAGAATTAGTTTCACAAAGATGGAAAGAGTATGGGATTGATTTTAATGATAAAAAGAATAGCAGAAAAAACAATAAAAAAAACAAAACAATATAGTACGCTTGTAATGTTTGAACACACTATATTTTCACTTTCATTTGGTATTGTATCAATGTTGTTAGCGGGTGGTGGGCATGTAGACCCACAAATAATAGCTCTTATTTTAGTTGTTCTGCTTTCTGCAAGAACAGGTGCAAATGCAATAAATCGAGTTATTGATGCTGATATTGATGCTAAAAACCCTAGAACCCAAAATAGGCAATTACCAAGTAAAATTTTAAATAAAAAAGAAGTTATTATATTTTCCTCGGTTTGTTTTCTTATAATGGTTGGGGCAACTTTTATGATTAACAGGCTTGCTATTATGCTTTTACCTATAGCTATATTTATGATGCTTACTTATTCATACACAAAAAGATTTACATGGGCTTGTCATATTTATTTAGGTATTACTTGTGCTATTGCACCTATGGGTGCATGGATTGCAGTTACTGGATACTTTCATATAATACCGATTCTTTTAAGTGCAGCAAATGCATTATGGATAGCTGGTTTTGATATTATTTATGGTAGTCAAGATTTTGAATTTGACACCAACAACAATGTAAACTCTATACCGCAAAGGTTTGGAATAAAAAACGGTCTTCATATTTCAGCCTTTTTTCATTTATGTGCTGTTATTTCTTTATTCGCAGTTGGATATTTATCACCGAATCTTGGGAACCTTTATTATTTAGGAGTTACATTAATAGCAGGTCTTTTAGTATACGAGCATAAAATAATTTCACCTACAAACCTATCGCATGCAAAAATAGCTGCATACGGTGTTAACCAAGTAGTAAGTATAGTATTTATGGTATTCTCCATTTCAAGCATTTATATTGCTTTTTAATAACAAAGATTAAAACCGTGGGCTTTCAGCCCACACCCGACAAGCGCAGCGCGCTTGACCGCTTTTTTAGCAAGCACATACGTGCTTGCTTTTTTGATGGGAATATCAAGTATTTGGATTAATCTATATTGGAGTGATTAGTTAAAATATTATTGACTTTTATACGTAAAAAAAAAAGTCAAAAAAAGTAGAAAAAAATAAAAATAATGTTGATAATGATTAGATAATTTGATAATATTAATTCCATAAAATACCGAGATGGGGAGCAGTATTTCAAGGGGTATTGTTTGTACTTATAGAAAGTTATAAATTTAAGAAACAAATAAAAATTATATTATTGAATATTTAGGGGGACTATTATGTTTAAAAGAATTTTAGCTGGTTTTTTAGCTGTTATTTTGCTTGCGCCTTTTACTACTATCTCTATAAAAGCTTCAGAATTAACAGCGGATTATGTTTTAGAGGCTTTATCAGCTTTTGACTTTGGGAGAGAATTTGAGTTTTTTTTACTTGAAGAAGATATTTATTCTCAACCTTTTTCTGGAGAAAGAGCTTTATTAGAATTTGATACATTAGAAGAGGCTAAGGAATTTTTTCAGTTATTCGCAAAATCGCTAGATTATAATGAAATTGCGACATATATCTATGATATAAATACATCTGCCTTATCAAGAGATTGGAATGATTTTGTTACTTGGTGGGCGCCTCAAAGTCCTATTCTTAATATAGCTGTATGGAAAAATTTAGCGTTTAATTTCAGGGCTTCTCCTAGCGGGTTAGTAACTGTAAATGAGGTAATAGGTTCTTGGGAAACTGGCATAAGTGCTGCTAGTTGGACACATAATTTTGGAAATGTTGTATGGCAACCAGGACATCATACCCCAGCAAGGCTTAGTGCTCAAGGTACATGGCTTATAAGCGCTTCTATTGCAGGTCTTCAAGTGGGTAGTAGACATAATGATACTTGGATTGTTGATGTTCTTTTTGCTAGATAATTAATATTTTTGATATGAATATATTGTAACTCTATTGTTTATTAAATTCATTCTAAGAGATGATGTGCGCATTTTATTTTTAGATAATAAAAATTTCTTTTTTATATCTATGTATATTACTTTAGTTAACTATATTCTTGAAAATTTATCTAGTTTAAGACGATTTTATTAATAAGTTATTTTCTAACAAAAAAGAGCAATATTTTCATTCTCAATTTTTTTTCAGAATAGTACAAACGTAACTGCATTATGGCAAGCACATACGTGCTTGCTTTTTTGGTTTAAATTTAAGTGCCTAAATAAAATTTGACCATGCAATAACGGAAAAATTGAAAGATATTATAATGAGTGGTATCATAAAATTATAAGGGTAGCAGTATTTTAAGTGGGGAGTTTTATTGTGAAAGAAAAAGTTTTTTATGTAATATCTGCAATGGCTATACTTTTTTTTGTATCAATTGATTTTTTTGTACATGAGCAAAAGTATGAATCTATATTCAATTCACATGAACCAGTATTTTATTTATATGAACCAATATTTGATTCAAATATTGTGGATTTAGTTCCTAATTTTGAAGAAAATTATGTTAATACATTAGGGTGGATAGTTAACTATGATATTATATATGTACAAGGAATACCGTTGCTTTATGTTGTATATAAAGATTCTAAGGGGGTTATAACAGAGCTAACCTATATTTTAGATGAAAGGCAAGGTATATTTTTTATAGGATATGTTCAAGGAAGGCAAAAACTAGATGATTCTTTTATACAAGAAATGATAAGTATTTCTGATGAAAGAATGTATAATTTATTTGGTATTGAAAATTTTCGTAGTATTCCTGAATCGTTACCTCAAAGAGGCGATGCAGATATGATAACTGTACAATTGAATGAAATAGAAAATAGTGAGACGTTAAGTGATGTGAACAATAATACATATCTAAGATATTTTCAAGAAAGATTAGCCTTTGGAACTGATTTCATAAGTCTTGAAGTGTGGTTATATCATAATCTTGATGTAAATTTATCTTTCATTGGCCTTGTTAATTCAGATTTATCAACTAAAAATGGTGGTATACGTGCCACATCACAATTTGGTAATACAGAGTATATTATTCTGCACGAACAAATAACTAGGCATGGAACTACTCTTAACTTTTCATTCCCTTGGTCTATTGGTGCTAATACAGTTGATGATATTCAAATATGGTCATCTGGTGACCTCCGAAATGTAACATCTGTCGTTAGACATAGACCAGCCTTTTCTGGTAGTTGGTTGGGAACGATTTTTGGACGTGACTTAGTTACGATTACTAGCGGGGCAGAGGTAGTGACAAGGGTTGGTAGTGGTGTACACATATTTTCAGTGTTTAACAGACTTGTTTTTTCTACTAGGTAATTAATTAAGATTAAAAGATTAAAGTCAAGAGATTAAGACCGTGGGGCATTGCCCCAAACCCCACAAGGGTTTCACCCTTGACTCATTTAAGCAAGCGCATTCGCGCTTGCTTTTTTTAATTTCAGAATTTTAATATGAACAAGGTTTTCTCGGCGAAGCCGAAAAGCGGTCAAGCGCGCTGCGCTTGTCGGGTGTGGGCTGAAAGCCCACGGTCTTATCTTTAAAAGGTTTTAATATTTCAAATATGTATTGACATTTGTTTAACAAGTGAATTAAAATTTTAATGTTATGACTTAAGAATAAAGAGAGGTAAATTATGCAAAAGACTTTAATTGTAGGAATTACAGGGGCAAGCGGTAGTGTTTACGCTTTAAGACTCTTGGAAGAGTTAGCAAAAGAGAAGCTCAAGGTTCATATTGTGGCGAGTAAGACAGCTGAAAAGGTAGTAACGTACGAAACTGAAACTGATATAAAGTCGCACATTGAAATGCTAATGTCTAAAGATGATACGAGGGCAGTGTTTGAGATAGAAGAGCATGATAATTATTTCTCTAAGGTGGCAAGTGGTTCATATTTAACGCATGGTATGGTTATAGTGCCTTGCTCTGTGTCCACGATAGGAAGCGTTGCAAATGGGATATCTTCTAATTTGCTACACAGAGCAGCAGCAGTGTGTTTAAAGGAACGAAGAAAACTTGTATTAGTAGCACGTGAAACACCTCTTACATCTATAGACTTGCAAAATATGCTTACTCTATCGAATAGCGGTGCTACAATTTTGCCTGCTAGTCCAGCATTCTATCATTTGCCAAAGACCTATGATGAAGTTGTAAATTTTGTTGTGGGTAAAATACTTGACCAGTTAGAAATTGAAACTAAATTATATAAAAAATGGGGGGAAAATTAAAAATGGGGATTCTAAAGAAATTCGTGTTATTTGCATCCTTAATAGTGCTTACTGCCTGTACAAATGACTCTGCAGATGCTATTGGTTCAACTTATGGATACCAACCAATTACAATGGGTATATTACCTTCACTTGACGCAATACCTATTATTATTGCAATGGAAAAAGGTTTTTTTGAAGATGAAGGGCTTGAAGTTAGAATTGAACAATTTGCAAGTGCTAGAGATAGAGATATAGCTTTTCAAGGTAGCCCACATATAGACGGATTAGTTTTTGATTTAGTAGCTACTACTATATACCATGAAGGCGGTACGCCTATGGTAGCTGCTTCATCATCTACTGGCCTTGCGTCATTGCTAGGAAATAATGAAATAAATCACCTAACCGAAATTTATGGGCATTCAGTTTTAATATCTAGGAATACATCTATGGAATACATTTTACATAAGGCTTTAGAATCCATAGGGCTTACACCAGAAGATGTTATAATCGAAGAAGTTCCAGCCTTACCTATAAGATTAGAAATGCTTGCAAATAATCAAGCGGGCGCAGGTACTTTACCCGAACCATTTGCAACAATGGGATTAGCACAAGGACTTAACGGACTAACAACAACAAGAGAACTTGGCATTAATCCATTTATTTTTGCGTTTAGGGAGGAAGTTGCTGAGACAAAGAGAGATGAAATAGCGGCATTTTTTAGGGCCGGCAATAGAGCGGTAGATTTTTTAAATACTGCTGATAGAGAAGAATTTATAGATATACTCATTAATACAGTGGGGTATCCAGCTGAATTTAGAGACACCTTAGTTTTACCTGAATTTTCTCGCTTTACTACACCTTCAGTACAAAACGTTGAAAGTGTTCTGGCGTGGTCAAGAGAAGTTGGTTTACTAACAATAGATTTAACAGCCGAGGATGTTATATTTGATGTGTTTGGAGAATAGTAATGCTACTTATAGAAAATTTAAATATATATTATCAACAAGAAAAAATTAAGGCTTTAAATGATATAAGTTTACAAATAGAATCAGGACATATATATGCGTTTATTGGTCCATCAGGTTGTGGTAAATCAAGTTTATTAAATGTTCTAGCAGGGAATGTTAAAACTTATACAGGAGAAATTTCTTTAAATGGTGAAGAACTAAATCATGGAATACAATCAATCGGTTTAATAGCACAAAATTTTGGTCTATTACCTTGGAAAAATATTTATTCAAATATTTGTCTTGGTTTAACTATAAAAAAACTAGATATTTCCAAATATAGAGACCAAATAGATTATGTAATGAAAAAATTGGGTATCTATGATTTTAAACATAGATACCCAAATGAATTAAGCGGTGGACAAAAGCAGCGTGTGGCAATAGCAAGAGCTTTTATTATGGATCTTGATTTGCTTCTTATGGATGAACCCTTTTCAGCCCTTGATACTATAACCCGAGAGCAAACACAAGAATTATTTTTTGAGATTTGGAGTGAGAAAAAAGTAACAACTCTTTTTGTTACACATAGCATTGATGAAGCGGTACTTTTGGGAAAGAAAATAGTTATCATGTCAAAGTATCCAGCTAAAATAATTGAAGTTTTTGATAACAATTCCTTTGGATTAAAGGACGCTAGAAACACTGCAGAATTTTTTAATATTTCAACTAATATAAGAAAAATTATTAAAGAAGAATGGGCGAGTCAATGAGTAATGTATTAATATCTAAACTCAAATTGTTTTTGATAGGTTTTATTTCAGTTACTATCATGTGGTATATAGCCTTTTTGATTATAAATCAAAATGTTATGCCAAATCCTTTTTTAGTGTATGCATCATTACCAAATCTTTTCGCAAATAATATTGTATTGCATTTTCAGCGCAGTTTTTATAGGGTTTTCGTTGGGCTATCTATTTCTATGATTTTGGGACTAGTGATAGGAATTCTTGCTGCAGGTAATGGTTTTATTTCAAAAATTGTGAACCCATTTATTTATTTTACATATCCCATACCTAAAGTAGCATTACTTCCTGTTGTTATGCTAATGTTCGGATTACGTGATACATCTAAAATTATTATGATTGTTATGATTATTGTTTATCAAATTGTTGTTGTAGTGCGTGACACCGTTAGAAATATCCCTAAAGAAACCTATAACACATTAAATTGTTTCGGTGCAACAAAAAGCCAAATGTTCTTTCACATTACTTTACCTTGGGCGTTATCCTCTATATTAAGTACTATGCGCGTAGCTCTTGGTACTGCTATTTCTGTTCTTTTCTTTACAGAAACATATGGCACAAGGCACGGTATGGGATTTTTCATAATAGACGCGTGGATGCGTATGGATTATATACAAATGTATTCTGGTATAGTAGTATTGAGTTTCGTAGGTTTTATATTGTTCGTTGTTATAGACATACTAGAAGGTATCTTTTTAAAATGGAAAGATTAAAAGAAAACCACCCGTATAACGGGTGGTTTTCTTTTTTTTGATTTACGTCGAATATCGTAAAAAACTAGTCCTATTAAAATACAGGTAATGCCAGTGATAGCGAGATAAAAGTCAAAAAAAATATTTGTATTAAAAGAGCCAAATCCATTTAGGTATCTTTGAAAATTATTATCTTCTATAATGTAAAGATTAAGACTGTGTTTTGGCTTCACCACGCAACCCTCTTTTAATTGGAGCTTTAGCAGTAAAAAAAGAACGTGCGAATGCACGTTCTTAAAAAGCGGTCAAGCGCGCTTGCGCTTGTCGGGGAGGTGGGGCTGAAAGCCCCACGGTCTTAATCTTTTGATTTTAATCTTTTAATTTTTCGAATATACCCTTTTGTCATGAAAAAGCATATAATATACTTTAGTTTGTGAAGTTAAAAGAAAGGGGCGTTATTGTGAGTAAATTAAATGTTGCTGTTATATTTGGAGGTTGTTCTTACGAACATGATATTTCTATAGAATCAGCCTCTACTATCATATCGAATATACCTACTAGTAAATATAATGTTATCCCTATTTATATAACAAAAGAAGGCAAATGGCTTTTGTATGATGGTGAAGTAACTAATATAAAAAATATAGATTTTGAAAAGTTCGGAACACCAACTACTATCTCAACTGATAGAGATAGAAAAGGTGTTATGCGTATGGTGGGCGAAAAATTCAAAAATGTAAAAATTGATGTATTTTTCCCTGTGTTACATGGTAGAAATGGAGAGGACGGAACCATACAAGGTATTTTTGAAATTGCGGATGTTCCTTATGTTGGTTGTGGCGTTTTATCATCTGCTGTTAGCATGGATAAAGTTTTTACAAAATTGATAGTTAATAACACAAAAATTAAGCAAGCATCATTTTTATCATTTAAAAAAGAAGACTTAGAGGATATGAATGCAGTTGTTAAAAGAATACGTTCAAAACTCGGTTACCCATGTTTTGTAAAGCCTGCTATATCTGGTTCTTCTATAGGAATTTCTAAAGCAAATGATAAAAAAGAGCTTGTAGAGGCTATAAACATAGCTATAAAACATGATAGCAAGATATTAGTAGAAAAGTTTATCAAAGGCAGAGAATTAGAATGTGCTGTACTAGGTTCTGGAGGTAAAGACACGCTTGTATCTACAGTAGGTGAAGTTGATGCTGCAGATGAATTTTATGATTTTGAATCAAAGTACAATAACCCAGAATCAAAGACTATAATACCAGCTGAAATACCTGAAGAATATATAAAAGAGATTCAAAACTCTGCGCTTGAAATTTTCAAGTTACTAAACTGTAGTGGGTTATCACGTGTAGACTTTTTCCTTGAAGAAGGTACAAATAAAATCTTCTTTAACGAAATTAATACTTTACCAGGGTTCACAAACATAAGCATGTACCCTATGCTATGTGATACAATGGGCTTCAGCATATCCGACCTTTTAGACAAATTGATACAACTAGCTTTAGTAAGAGATTAAAAGATTAAGACCGTGGGCTTTCAGCCCACACCCGACAAGCGCAGCGCGCTTGACCGCTTTTTTTAAGAACACACATACGTGCGTTCTTTTTTAGTTATTCATATACTTAATAAAAAGTGGGCATAAAAAAAGGCAAGCGCGAATGCGCTTGCTAAAGGGGAAAGCCCTTGTCGAGAAATTGCCGTATATGGCAATGGGCTGAAAGCCTACGGTTATCATTTTTTAGATTTACGTAATTCTGAATAATGAATATTATAAAAATACAGACCTACCAAAATACAGCCAATACCAGCGACAGCAAGATAATAGTCATAAAAAATATTTGTGTTTAAGAAACCATGTCCATTTAGGTGCCTGTCTAATATAAGTATCCAAATCCCTGATATAATAAACATAGTTCCAGAAATTATGAACATAGTTCTATCTATATTCCACGAAGTTTGTTATGTTTCTTGTATTTGATACTCTATAAAATTCTGTAACATTAGGTATTCCAGACCATCCATCAATTGTAGTTCTTCTTACACGTTCCACTGTAACATCAGCTCTAATTGCTAATCTTGAAGCTCTGCTGGGGTTAGCTGGTAACGAAATTGTAACACCTCGTTGGAGGGTGGTATTGACAGCTAGACTGAAACCATTATGGCTAACGCTACCGTTGACACTTACATTTTGCGCAACTGAAATAGTATATTGGTCTGCAAAGGACCAGTGTGGTGTTAAAGGGTTAGTTGCTATGTGTCTATTATTAAGATTTTGGCTTGAAAGTATTGTTTCAAAATGAGTGCCTCGTGCTGCTTTTCCATTTAAATATGAATCGCGGTCTTCCTTGCTAAAAAAATTAAGAATAACCCCTTCTTCTACTTGAAGGGGAAATGTTTCTACATAGTTTGATTCTTGGAGTGTATGTACATTTTCGAGGCTTTGTATACTTTCCTCATAATGCTTTGGTAACTCATGAGCTGAAACTACTTTAATTGGTGATAATGAGAATAACAAAACCATTGAACAAATTTTTATACCTTTTAATTTCATAATTAACTATCTCCTTTTTGTAGGTTATTTATATTTTTTTTAAAAATATTATTATTTATTATAAAATATTCTATAATAAAAGTATATATATATATATATATATATACATAATTATAGTCGAAATTTGAAAATTAATTATTATATTTGTATAATACGCAATTCTAAATTTTATTTGGAACAGAAATAATGTATATTTTTCTTTATTTATTTTACAATAAATAAATTTACTTAGTTTTTTACATTTCAAAATTTGTTTGCTAATATATTCTGATTATATAAAAATTGGGTATAGGACGGGAGGATTCTAAGTTTTAATCTTTTCTATTTTCCTAGATGCATAAAAATGGGCACAAAAAAAGGCAAGCGCGAATGCGCTTGCAAAATACGCGGTCGAGCGCGCGTGCGCTCGTCGGGGTGTGGGACTGAAAGTCCCACGGTCTTAATTTTTTAATCTTAATCTCTTGACCTTAACCTCTTTTACCGTTTGTTTTAGCCATGAACTTTTCTTTGTTGATGATGCACCTTTCATGAGTGCCACTTCCGATTTTGTCTTTTTCATCATATGCTTCTACTTCAAATAACAGCCTAGCTTTATTAATTTCGATTAATTTTACTTTAAATGTAGCTTTCATGCCAATAGGCGTTGCTGCAATATGTTCAATATTAACTTTAGTGCCTACAGTTGTGAAGCCTTCTTCAAGCTTGCTTTCTACAGCGTGGAAAGATGCTATTTCCATATTAGCTATTAAATATGGAGTAGCTAAAACATCTACCCCACCGCTTCCAAAAGTTGAAGCTGCGTGTGACGGCTCAACTGTCATTTCAAATTCGTAACTTAACCCTAACTCTAAATTAAAATCCATATTAATTCCCCCTAGAAATTTTTGAAATTAAAATATCAACTTTGTCCCCATACTCATAAATTCTATAAGAACACACGAATGTACGTTCTTAAAAAAGCGGTCAAGCGCGCGTGCGCTTGTCGGGGTTTGGGGCTGAAAGCCCCAAGGTCTTAATCTTTTGACCTCTTACATTACTACATTTCCGCTTTCATCGAAAATAGTGTTTTGTACACTTCGGTTTTTATCTGGTAGTACACCTTCAGGAAACATTTTTCTGAATTCTTCACCTGTGATTTTTTCTTTTTCAAGTAGCAGTTTAGAGCATTCATGAAGTATTGTCATGTTTTCTTGAAGAATTTGTTTTGCTTGTTCGTACGCGGTTTTGATTATACGATTTATTTCAGCGTCAATGTTAGTTGCTATTTCTTCACCATAATTACGGCCTTGTGATATATCTCTACCTAAGAATACTTCGTTGCTGTCCTCACCAAATTGTATAGGGCCAAGTAGGCTACTCATACCATAGCGTGTAACCATACCGCGTGCGATGTTTGTAGCGCGCTCGATATCGTTTGATGCGCCTGTTGTTACATCTTTTAATACTAGTTCTTCCGCTGCTCGCCCACCAAGTAATGCTACTATTTCCTGCTCCATATTTTTCTTAGATATGTAGCTTTTATCTTCTCCTGGTAGCGGCATTGTATAACCGCCTGCTCTACCTGTTGGTATAATAGATATAATGTGAACAGCGTAAAGTTCTTCTAATAATTCGTGGATAATTGCATGACCCACTTCATGATAAGCTGTAATTCGTCGTTCTTTCTCGGAAATAACACGGCTTTTCTTTTCGGTTCCAAGACCTACTTTTACAAAAGCTAGTCGTAATTCTTCCATTGTCATTTCTTTTTTATCAGCACGTGCTGAAAGTAGTGCAGCTTCGTTTAATAAGTTTTCAAGATCAGCACCCGTAAAACCTGAAGTTGTTCTAGCTATGACATGCAAATCTACATCTTCAGCTAAAATTTTACTTTTAGCATGAACTTTTAATATTTCTTCTCTACCTTTAACATCAGGACGACCAACCACAACTTGACGGTCAAATCTACCAGGACGAAGTAAAGCAGGATCTAAAATATCAGGTCTGTTCGTTGCAGCTATAATTATAACGCCTTCGTTCTCGCCGAATCCATCCATTTCAACAAGTAGTTGATTAAGAGTTTGCTCTCTTTCATCATGACCACCGCCAAGGCCTGCGCCCCTTTTTCTACCTACTGCATCTATTTCATCTATAAAAACGATACAAGGAGAATTTTTTTTGGCTTGTTCAAATAAATCTCTTACACGTGACGCACCTACACCAACAAACATCTCAACAAAATCTGATCCTGAGATTGTGAAAAACGGAACTCCAGCTTCTCCAGCTACTGCTTTAGCTAGTAGCGTTTTGCCAGTACCAGGAGGACCTACAAGTAAAATACCTTTTGGTATACGTGCACCTATATCAATATATTTTTTTGGAGATTTTAAAAAATCTACAAGTTCTTCAAGTTCACATTTTTCTTCGTTAAGTCCTGCAACATTTTCAAAAGTTACTTTTCTTGCGTCATCTACGGTTAATTTGGCTTTGCTTTTTCCAAAGTTCATTACTTTGTTGCCGCCGCCACCTCCACCGCCTTGCATTTGTTGCATGATAACAAACATTAAAAAGAAAATTACTACTAAGACCATTGCAGGGATAATAAGTTGCAAGAACAGATTATTTCTTGGAGGGTCTAAATTAATTATTTGAAAACCATGCTCTGCTTGCGCTGCAAGTACCGCTTCATCAAAGCCTTGCATCCAAGCTACATTTACAGTTCGTGGCGGAATAATCTCATTTTGAAAATAAACTCTAACTTCAGCTGCACCGCTTATATCTGCATTTCTACTAACTTCTATTCTAGAAATATGACCTGACCGTAAATCATGTAGAAAATCACTATAAGCGTATGACACATTGTTATTTCCTAAGTTTGGATTTATAAACATAGAAAAGAACATTATAGATAAAAATATTAATAAGTAAATGCCTAATGCTCGTGAGTACTTCTTCACTTTATTCCTGCTACTTAAAATATAGACAAAAGTCTACATTAAGAATTTTCTTAGTTCACAGAACCCCTACTTCGCCAATTTATAAAAAATAGCTTTACATGCTTTTTATTCTTAATATATTCTTATCCCTACTCGTACTTATATTAAGTAGCTCCTCCTTCTTTATAGGTTTTGTGATAAAGTACGTTATCAACATTTTTAGTTTGATATTACTTTTGATTTTTGTCCACTTAGTTACTCACTGTTTCTTACTAATTTTATTCCACTACCCCAATATAGCCTAAATTTCTCAATTTTTGTTTATAGTCGAGTCCATATCCAACTACAAATTTGTTAGGTATAGAAAAGCCTGTGTAATCTACTACTATTCCTGTTGCTTCTCGTCTTTCAGGCTTATCAAGCAGTGTACATATTTTTAGACTAGCTGGTTTCTTTCTTGATAAATGCTCTACGATAGCTGCAAGAGTATGTCCTGTATCAATAATATCTTCTACTATCAGTACATGTCTATCTGTTATGGAAGAATTTATATCTTTATTTATCTTAACAATGCCACTGCTTACTTCCTCATCTCCATAACTTGATACCTCTAAAAAATCAAATTCTGTAGTTTTAGTATCTAGCTTTTTGGCTAAATCCACCATAAATATTAAACTACCTTTAAGTATACAGATTAAAATTAATTCTTTGCCCTCATAATCTTTTTTTATAGTCTCAGCTAATTCTGACACTCTGTTTTGTATTTCACTTTCTGATATTAATACTGAAATATTCATTTGTTTTCCTCCCATAATTGAATGTAAATTTTATTTTTATCTGTGTTTTTTGCTATATAAGTTTCAGAAACTGTTTCATAATTTTGTTTACTAAGATAGGGCATAATCCACATTACATTTTCATTATCCATAAGTAATGGTATAATGTCTCTTTCATTTCTTGCTATTTTTTTATCTATAAAATAATTTTTTACTTTTTTATGACCAACAGATTTTATATATATTTTGTCTGAGGGCTTCCTATTTCTTAAAATCATACCCTGTGATATTTTATCATAGTTAAAAACTTTAGTAAAAGTATTTGTGAATCCTTTTTTTAATAATACTTTTTCTTGCGTGCAACTTATGTAGGCGTTTAGTACGTTTACATAGAAAAAGCTGCCCAGCTCTACTTTATATAAATAATCCTGATGTATATTTCCTACTTTAGATATAAATAACTTTTCGTATGATTTTTCTATTTTTAAATTGTACGGCAAATTAATGCTTTTACCTGTATTCCCGCTTGCCATAGACATAACCATATTTATATGCTTGTTAGAAAAATTATTTAATGTACCCGCAAAACTAAAAAAAATCTTACGGACAATTCTGCGTTGTAGGGCTTCATGATTTAATGAAAACTCTTGTAAGTCTATTACTTTTATATCATCATTCATACTAACACATTTTTCATATGCTGCGTTAGCTTGAATGTTAATATAATCATCTTCAGTACTAAAGATTTCTGCACTTCGAGATAGCGTATCTATTATGCTTGGGTTAAATTCTTTCATTATATAAGAGAGTAACGGAAGTCTAATTTTGTTTCTTGTATAGTTTAGACTATTATTGCTACTATCTATAACAAAATTTATATTATTATTTTTACAAAATTCCTCTATTTTCGATCTTGGTGTATTAATGAGCGGCCTTATAATTTCTCCGCGTACAGGCGGTATTCCGCTTAAACCTTTGAGCCCTGAACCTCTAAAAAAATTCATTATTACAGTTTCAGCTTGGTCATTATAATTATGTGCAACAGCTATTTTTCCCCGGCCTTCTTCTTTTAAAACCTTTTCAAAAACACTATAACGAATCAAACGTCCAGCTTCTTCAATAGTTAACTTCTTCTCTTTTGCTTCTTTAGCAACGGGATAATTAAAAACTTTAACTTGTACATTTAATCTAAGGCATAAGTTTTTAATAAAGTCCTCATCTCTTTTAGCTTCATCTTCTCTTAGGCCATGATTTATATGCGTTGCTATTATGTTTAAATTAAATTTCTCTCTTAATTCTAGTAATACATAAAGAAGACAAACAGAGTCAGCCCCACCAGACAGACCTAAAACTATGTTGTCATTTGTTTCTATCATATTATATCTCTTTACCGTGTCTAAAACCTTGTCAATCATTATAACTCACCACATACATAATATCATTTTTAGTAAAAAAAAGTAAAGCTTATTTAAAGATTAAAAGATTAAGACCTTGGGGATTTCATCCCCAAACCCCTGACAAGCGCACGCGCGCTTGACCGCGTTAAGCATGAGCAAAGCGCATGCGTTTAATTTTTATTACTTTTTTTGCGCTAAATTTCTAGTGAAAAAAGGTGCGAATCCAAATTTGACATATTCTTTAGCATGCGCAAAGCGCGTGCCTGAAGCGGTCAAGCGCGCTGCGCTTGTGGGGTTTGGGGCAATGCCCCATGGTTTTGTTCTTTTCACTTTAAAATAAAAAATACTGCTTTATCTTGGGATATAATAAAGCAGTAAAATTGTGAGCCCTACGCAACATAATAATATAAGTGCATTTAACATAATATCTACGGAAGTACTTTTTCTAATTACTAATTGTTGTACGCCCTTCCTAGTTTGTAAAAAAGCATTTTTTGATTCTTTTTTGACTACTTCAGGTTCTTCGTTTATATATCCATTTAATATTTTTTCTGCTTCACTCACGAAATCTATTGGTTTTTTAGAATTTGTTGCATATTCATTTTCTTTCATAATAAAAATAACTTGTTGATATAGTTTAGAACTATCCCCATTTATACATATTACGCCTTTTCCTTTGGTGTTCATGGAAAATCCTCCTATAAAATATCTTTATTTACACGAGGGTATTTTGTCCAAAAAAATTACATAATATACATTTTTTTATATCTTTTCCCATAACCTTGCTGCCATTATTGTCATATCATCTTTGATTATTCCGTTAGAACGAGTTTTTGCTTCTCTTAAAAGATAATCTGCTATATCTTGGGGATTATTGCTTTTAAAGCTTGATAATGCATCTACTATCCATTTTTCTTTGTCTGATTCTGAATCATAAATTTCAGTTAAACCATCTGTTACCATGACAATAATATCGCCATCTCTTAACCTTTTGTTTGTTACTTCAACATCCACAGTATTTAATATGCCCATAGGTAGAGATGAACTTCTTATAACTTGTACTTCTTCGCCTCTTAGTATAAATGTTGAAGAAGCACCGATTTTTATGAACTCTGAAACACCAGTATATAGATCTACAGAGCATATATCGAGAGTAGAAAAACTATCTTCATTAGATTTTAAAACTAATACAGAATTTATCATTTTTATAGCTGTCTCTTTATCAAAGCCTGTATCTATGAAGTCCTCAAGCAAATCTACAGCTGCTGCACTTTCTTCACGCGCTTTTTTCCCAGACCCCATGCCATCAGATAATACAAGTAAGCACTGTGCGCCTTTCATATTCATAAAAGAATAGCTATCTCCTGATTCTTTACTTTCCTCTTTCATGATTCGTGATACTCCATTTGCCATTCTGTAACGCTGTTCTTCCACAAGCCTTATTTTGCACTTACTGGTTTTTTGATTTGTTGTACCACCTATGTGGCAATCTTCCACGTCTCTTCTCATCTTTCTACCTAATACTTTACTAACAATCGGTATAATATCCTTTGTACAAGATTTTTTGCCATAGCATGATTTATGGTTAAGTGTAACTTCATATTTGTCTTGATTATTTTCTATTACTATCACACTATCCACTTCGACTTTGTTTTTGTTTAGCTCTATGAGCAAATTTTCTTCTAAGTTCATTTTAAAATTAATTTCCATATTAAGCTCTTCGGATAAATTTTGTATTATACCAGCTACACCACTTAATTGTTGGCTTACAAGTTCCCTACTTTCAACAATTTTGTTATGCCAAAGTAAATTATTTTTGTACAGTTCAAAAGTTCTATTTGTGTTATCCATCAACCGTTCCATATGGGTACATAACTTACTTAAATTTTCTGGAATATCTTCTCTAACTAAATTACCTTTCTTTTCACATATTCCTAACATCGCAAAATACATTTGATAAGTATTATAAAAATTATCTTCCCAACAATTACGTCTATTTGTACAGTTGTGGCAAGTTTTATTTGCTACATCATCAATAAGTTTAGTAATATCATGTTGATCTAGTACAGATTTTTTTTCTGAAAGGCCACTGAATGTATTTGCCAGATTTTTAAACGAGTTTGAAAACCCTTGCAATTTATATGTTGTAAGTTCTTTTACTCTATCTATATATTCATCAGAATTATCTGCAGTTGGATTTACAACTTCTTGTAAGTTAAAATTAAAGTTTTTGGGTAAAAGTACAGATAATACGGATGCTAAAACAACACTATAGAGAATGCCTAGGTTAAGCATATTAATGTCTAAATACAATGCAGTTATTAGCCCGCCTGCAATAAAACCTAGTATTGTTCCACCATACTTAATATTTCTCATAAGTCCTGATATTAAGCCAGCCATACTAAGTATTCCAATAAGTGTAGTATTACCTGCACCAGATATGCTTAAAATAAAGCCTAGTAATACACCAGTAGCAGCACCTAGCGAGCTACCACCCTTAGAGCTTATAACTAGAACTATAAAGCTAGATAGAAAAAATTTAACTGAAATATTAGCTATATATACATCTGCGCTACCTGCCACAATGAGTCCAAAGAGTATAGCCAAGCTCATAAGGGTTTCATTATTTATTAATTTTTGTTTCCCATCAATAATATTTATTCCATCATGTACAATATAAACTAAAGAAAATGCAAGTGCTGCTTCTAAAAGAGCCATTGTATTCCAGTACATACCTCTATCAAATAAAAGGTTAATAATTAGACTTGGTATTAATATAGAAGTTGCAGAAAAAATTGCCTTAGTAAGCTTATTAACTTTTATACCTCTATTTTGTGTTATAAAATCTATACCAATTATTAGAGCCATAGCGAATAAATATCTTGTAAAATACATGCCATTAAATTTAGTTAATATTCCAAGTCCCGTAAAAAAAGTTACAAGGTAGAGCCTATGCCCCTTCCCTAAGAAGCTACTTATAAATGCTATACCTACAGGATTCATTATACTTAAAACCTCTACTCGTCCTAAAAAAAATCCGAATAAGCTTATTATAAATGTAACAGTGTCTTGTTTTGTTATAGCTAGTCTTTTTCTTTGTTTCTTATGTACTTTGTCATTAGATAAAGCTGCTTTATCCACATTAAATCTTCCTTTCTAAAAAGTATTAATGAAATTTAAAGTAATTTTTCCACGCTCCTTAACATAAGATATACTTATCCATTTTTTGTAACATAATTATAAATATTTTATTACGGAATCTTTGTCATTTCTTAGTTTAAAGCAGTTTTTTTGCATAACAAAAAAGCCATAATTACGCTAACACGTAACAATGGCTTTTATTATTTATCATAAATCACAACCAACAACCAAAAAATATTAAAAATATCTCTAAAAAGTTTATACTTATGAGTAGAGGTTTCAAAATAAAAAACTCCATTAATATAGTAAAACAGGTTCGCAATCGCAAAAAATTAATAGAATTATTCAAGGTAGATAATAAAAATTTAGCACACACAAAATGGAACTACAAATATCATATAATGTTCGTGTACAAACATATAAAACAGATAATATGGATAAAAATTAAAATAAATACTAATAAAATTATGAGTGTGCAAGAAAATTTATATATTTTGTAAAGAAATAAGAATCAAATAGATACAAATATAATTTTCAAATTACAGAGTGGAGAAACTACTTTAGTAGTATCTTGTACCTATTTTATAAGGTATTTGTATTTATGTTTATGTATATGAATTATTACTATATTTAACAATGCATAAAAGAATAAAATTAATCAAAATAAAAACCTTTTTAAGTATATTTTTATATTATATTATTTATAGAATTATTTTTAATTACCTACAAAAAAATATTGTTTTCTTATATAATTTATATATATATGATGTTAATATATAAAACATAGATTCTTACTTAATATTTATGAATTTAATAAAAAATGAAAAAATTTATTATTATGACAGCCATATCATCAATTTCACTATTTTCTCTTTCATCTATTTATACTTTTGCAGGTGAAAAAGAAAATTATATACCTAATGATAAAATTAATGCCGTAACAGTAGATCACTTTGAAGCTGACGAACGTGGTCTTAACTCTCAAGTTATCACTCAAATAAATGTTAGAGTGACTGAGGAATGGTCACCATGGCAACGCGTATCAAACAATTTAAGCACTGGAAGTCAAGGGGGGGGGTCAATTAGTGCCACTCAAAATGTAACTTGGAGTACACAAACTTCTGGAAGTATTCAAGGTCTAGGAATATCAACAAGTAGGTCTGTTCAAAGCGGGACAGGATACACTTTAAATGTAGGGCCTAATAGACGAGTATATATGGCTCATAGAGCAAGATATCAAGTAACTACAGGTACAAGGGTGGTATTCACTCCAGGAACTGGTAGAACTACTTATAATGACTTCACAGTAAGGACTCCTTTATTTGGTGAGTTTGCATTAAGAAATTTTTAATATTAAATACTGATAATTAAAAAATGGAGTATTTATGAACATGAAACAACGATTAGGAATTATCTTATTAAGTACGCTTATTTTAACCTTAGTTTATATTATATATAATAGTGCTGATATTCTAATTCCAGGTAGTGTTATTAGTGATGGCAATGCTGTAATTAGAACAATATATTTTGATGGCGACGGTTATATCCTATCAAGGACATTATTGATTTTGTATACATTACATGTAATAAGTAAATTTGCATTTTATTTATTGGATAAGAAAGATTAAACATCATTATAAATAATAATAGGCTAAAAAATATAGTTCTACATACATCTTTTAGAATGAGAGATTGATTCAAACTTTTTTCGCACTATTAATAGCATTAAATGCTTAAAAAGAGCCCCTTCTGGCTTGAAGTCAAAGGAGGCTCTTTCGTGCTGTAAGCGCGGGCTTGGGATAACGACCCACGGTCTAAATCTTTTTATATAATTACTCCTTATAAAACATTCTTTTGCTATTTAGATAATCTTCAACGTACCTTAAACATTCTCCAAACCTTTGCATGTGGACAACCTCACGTTCTCTTAAAAATTTAATAGGGTCTGCAACATCTGGGTCATCTATTATATCTAACAAATATTCATAGGTAGCACGCGCCTTTTGTTCCGCGGCCATATTTTCGTAAAGGTCAGCTACAGGGTCTCCTTTAGATTGTATACTCATAGCACTCCAAGGTATTCCTCCTGCTGACTGTGGAAATACTGCCAAGCCGTGATTAACATAATTAGCATCAAGCCCAGCTTCTTCTAACTGTTTTATAGAAGCATTTCTAGTCAATTGCATAACTATAGCACCTATCATTTCAAGATGTGCTAATTCTTCTGTTCCTATATCATTAAGTATCGCTATAGCTTCAGGAGTTACCATAGTAAATCTTTGGCTAAGATATCTAATAGCCGCTCCTAATTCTCCGTCTGGTCCTCCGTACTGCTCTATAATAAGTTTTGCAAGTCTCGGATTTGTCTTTTTTATCCTTACAGGGTACTCAAGCTTTTTTTCATATATCCACATTAGAATTAGCCCTCCTTGCGTGGCTGAATGCCAGGGTTTTCATTAAAGTCTTCATACCAAGGCCACGGGTCATTAATCCAAGCCCAATAGTCTTCTTTACTCATAGAGCGATAGGAACATAGAGGCCCATAAGTTTTTTCATACTTATATCTGCATTCATCTGCTTTAGCAATTACATTATTATATTTTTTTATAGCTGCTTTATCAAAAGGGTGTGTATCTAAATAAAGATGAATGTCTGTAGCCATAAAATCAAGCATTGTAAGTTCCTTTAAAAGATCATATCTATTCACACTCACAACTCCCTTTCACTTTTATATACGGTTGGTATAAGTCTGAAAACACTGTACCTTTTTTAAGGCTTTCTTCTAAATCAAACATTAGCCCCATTTCTTGAAAAGGCACATAAGCATGTGCATATTCAGCATCATCTGGAAACATAAAAATAACCTCCCTTTATAAAGATATTATTTATATAAAATATGCTAATAATCTCAATTGGCTACACAAATTCAAAAAATCAATATTAAGCAGATAAAGGAGAATAATCATTGACATCAATGAATTAGAATAGTATGATGTGCGTATAAATAAGAAAGAGGGGGTGCGCTAACACCCTCTCAAACAGCACAATTGCTTTAAAGGCAATTTGGGCTTGCCAGTTATTATTTGTTTTGTTGCTGAAATAACCGCATTTCCTTGCTACAGGGGCGGTTATTTTTTTATTGCCTTATATGTTAAATATGCTATTACTAACTCTAACATAATGCCACACCCTTTCATCTGAGAGGGAGCAAGCAATAACCGTCCTTATCGCATTATGTGCTAGAAAGATTACATCATGTCAATTCACATCTATGCAAGATTTCCCAGACAATTATTATGCATCAACTAAATTCATTTTAAATAAACCAACATGCATAAATTTTGTCTAAAAAACAAAATATATGTCTATTAACCAAAAGTTTTAGAGACATAAGACCGTGGGGCTTCCACACCACCGCCCTGACAAGCGCACGCGCGCTTGACCGCGTAAAGAACACGCATACGCGTGTTTTTTTAAAAAATCTGAATATATTTTCTACGGAGTTGAATACAGCAAGTGCGTAGCACTTGCAAAAAATTTTGGTCAAACTTTTTTAAAAGTTTGCAGGTGTGGACGGAGTCCACGGTTTTAATCTCTTAAAAGGAGGCAGAGCATGGAGATAAGCAAAGTACTAGATGAAAATATTAAGTATATAGATGAAACCTATAAAGACTGCGCGGATGTTATCAGAAGAAAATTCCCTGTGGGTGGAAGTCAGGATATTTGGGTTTATACGCTGTATGTTGATAATATGTCAGATGCTTTTACTATACAGACGGCTTTGGTTAGGCCTTTAATAAGAAACAGTAGTTTGAATATATCAAGTAATAAATGCATTGGTAAAGATATATTTGAAATTTTGAAAAATAATGATGTACTATCTCCAGATATTCGAGAAACAACGAGTTTTGACGACATTCATGTTTCTATTATGTCAGGTGATGCTGCTTTATTTGTTGATGGATATGACAAGGTTTTAATTGCGTCTGCTAGAGGTTTTGCTAGTAGAGGTGTACCAAGTGCAGATACTGAAATTGTAGTACAAGGCTCAAAAGAAGCATTTAGTGAAGGGTTACGAACAAATACAGTTTTAATAAGAAGGCGAATAAGAGATACAAAGCTAAAAGTACAACAGTTAAGGGTTGGTAGAAGAAGCCAAAGCGATGTTGCTTTAGTATATCTTGATGACGTTGTAAGGAAAGATGTATTAAATGAAGCTTTAACAAGAATAAAAGATATAGATACTGATGCTATTTTAGATATAGGATATATAGAGCAATATATTGAGAATGACTGGATTTCTCCTTTTCCACAAGCGCAAGTTACAGAAAGGCCAGATAAAGCAGCAGGCGCAATATTAGAAGGGCGTATTGTCATTATAGTTGATAATTCCCCATTTGTACTTATAATCCCATCTACTTTAAATTGTTTTTTTCAGTCACCAGAAGATTATTATCAAAGATTTGAGATTATGAGTTTCACACGAGTGATTAGGTATGTTGCAGGAATTCTAGCAGCAACACTACCAGGGTTATATTTAGCCACTGTGTTATACAATCCAGCAATGATACCTACAGAAATAATGTTCAGAATGACAGCAGCAAGAGAAAATGTACCTTTTCCAGCTGTAGTTGAAATACTTCTTATGGATATAGCATTTGAACTACTTAGAGAGGCTGGTATACGTTTACCTAGTGCTGTAGGTAGTACTATGGGCGTAGTTGGAGGTATTATTCTTGGGCAAGCAGCTGTAGAAGCTGGTCTTGTAAGCCCTATAGTAGTTATAGTTATAGCGTTAACTGGTGTGTGTGGATTCGCTATTCCACATGTATCGCTTGTTTCTGGAATTAGGTTATGTAAATATTTAATTATATTCATGTCAGCTATTTTAGGTTTATTTGGCTTTTGGATAGCGTCTTTAATTATTCTTATCCATCTTGCTAGTCTTAAAAGCTTTGGGTTCCCTTATTTATTACCATTTGTTTCAGGTGATTTAAATGGATATAAGGATTTAAAAGATAGTATAATCCGTATGCCTATTTTTACTATGAAAAAAAGACCTTTATTTGCAAACCCAAAGCAATCAAATAGGTCAAGAAAAAGGGGTAATTAAATGATATGGTTTAATGATAAAATATCTATAAGACAACTACAGATACTTTTGATATTAAATATATTTGGCACTGGCGTGATATTACTACCACGCTTTGTTGCGCAAAAAGCAGGGCATGATGGGTGGATACTGATTATTCCAGCAACTATTTTAGCAATCTTTTGTATCTATATAATTACAACACTTGGGCGCAAATTTCCTACACATAGCTTTTATGAATACTCTTCTATCATTTTGTCAAAGCCGATTGGGTTTATTTTAAGCATAGGTTTTATTTTGAGGCTTGTTTTTAATATGGCGTTGCAACTTAGAATGTTTGGCGAAATTATAAAACAAACTATGCTCTACAACACACCTTTTTTTATTATATGCTTGATAATACTACTTGTATCTGGTTTTGCTTCTACGAAAGGTTATGAAACAAGAGGGCGAGTGGCTGAAGTACTTTTTATTATAATATTTTGTCCTATAACTCTTATATTTTTAATAGCAGCCTTTGATGTAGATTTTACTAATATCATGCCAATACTCGAAACAACACCACCAGAAATAATACTTCAAGGCGGATTTTATACCTTGTCAGCATTCATTGGTATAGAGCTTATATTAATGGTATATCCGTATGTATCTAATTATAACAATGTACAAAAAGGCACAATACATGCTGTTACTTTGCTAGGAATTTTTATGATGATTATAACTATTATAACTATATCCCGTTTTGGCGCATACGATATAGATTATCAAATGTGGCCTATAATAGAAATGATGGATTCGACTGCTTTACCAGGATCTTTTTTACAGAGACAAGGAGTTTTTATTATGAGCTTTTTTATAATATCTTTGTTCACTGTAATAAATTCGGGATTATTTTTCTCCTCTATAATACTCAAATCAATTATAAAAAAAGGAAGACATAGCTATTATATAGCTATAACTATTCTATTAACATTTTTAGCTAGTCTTGCTCCAAATAATATGATAGATGTTTATAGATATATGGATATTTTATTTATAACTCTAGGTTTAGGCTATATGCTTGTTATACCTTCCATACTTTTAGTTGTAGCAAAAATGAGAGGTTTGGGGGAGAACTATGGTAAATAAAGTTTTAATAGCAGTAGTATTTCTTTTTGCTTTAACTGGTTGCTACGATAAAGTTGAGCTTGAAGACAGAGGTTTTATAATGACAATAGGTATAGACAAATATCAAGAAGATGATACAAAGACGGAGGTTGAGGAAGATGGTAAAAAAAATCAAGAGAATGAAAAGAATGGTGAAAACTTTAATATTGCTGGATATAGCGAAAAAGATAGTGAAAAAAGCGAAGAAGAAAATAAAGATAAAGACATAAGTGTAATAACATTTGATAACGAAGAAGACAACAACAGATTTACAGTCACAATAAATAGAGCTAATTCACAACAAGAAGGTAGTGAATCAAGCAGGGGAAACAGCACCATAGTAGCAAATAGCGATACTATAGCTGGAGCAATTAATCTCATAAATTTATATTCTAATCAACATGTATATCTGGGCTATGCGGAAGCAATAGTTATCAGTGAAAGTATATTAAGAGATCCTGAACTTTTTAAAGAAGTTGTAGATACACTTGAAAGACATAAAGAAGTAAGTCGAGAAATATTTATAGTGACAACAGAAGGTAAAGCAAGTGATTCTTTGCTAGAAAATTTGAAGTCAGATAAAATGCTTGGTATGTTCATATCAAAATTTTATAGAAACAACAATAGTTTTGGATCATCTAGAGTTTTTCATAAGAACTTAGAAGACTTATCAAAATCATTACGCCAAACAGGTCATGCTATCATACCTAAATTAGCCACAGATAACGGGAATGTAAAACTTAATGGCGTTGCAGTTATAAAAGATTTTAAGCTTGTAGACTGGTTAAATGGTTCTAGTATTAAAGGCTATCTTTGGGTACTTGGCAAAGGTGAAGGAATAACTATCTCTGTAGAAGCTAATGATACTTTTGTACCTCTTAATATAAATAAAAATACTAAGAAAGTAACTTTTAGAGAAAATAATGATCAGCTTATTTGTGAAATTAATTTAAAGATAAATGGAACTATAGAAGGATATAATTTTACAGAAGTCGGATTATTTGATGAAAATTTATTAGATGAACTCAGCCGTAAGTATGAAGAAGTTATCACAAATGAAGTAAAGGAAACATTTCACCTATTTCAGGATGTATATATGATAGATGGATTTGAATTTTTTGAAATGCTACGAAAAAGAGATAATGATTTATATGAAAAATTTAAAGATTTAAAAGGTACTCCAGAGGCCATGGTACTTGATATAAATGTTGTTGTAGAAATAAAAAGTATTGGCGCGATAAAATAAATGTATAGTAACCCTTTTTTTGGTAATAATAAAAATAATAAATTATTACCAAGGAGAGGGTTTTAATGCAATTACAAAAAATTAAAAATTTTTATAATGGAGATAAAAAAATAATTTTTCTATCAGTTCTATTAGGTTTTTTAATAGCTACTAGTACAGCTATACATACGAAAGCACGTGCTTTAGAAATGCAAGAAAGAATTGCCGAGGAAATTATACGTTTTCACGTTTTAGCTAACAGTGATAGTAAAGATGATCAAGATTTAAAAATGAGAGTTAAAGAGGAAGTGCTATATAGATTAGAACCAAAATTCGGATATATTAAAAATATAGATGAAACAAGGAAAATCCTACTAGAAAATTTAAAATATATAGAAACTATCGTACATGAAGTTGTAGGTAGCGGCTATAATATATCCGTAAATATATCTAATGTAATGTTTCCTAAAATATCATACGAAAATATGACATTACCAGCAGGCGAATACGAATCGTTACAAATAATTATAGGTGAAGGTGTAGGGCAAAACTGGTGGTGTGTAATGTTCCCAATGTTGTGCTTTGTAACTTCAGAAGAAGGTGAAGTTTCTTATGAAATGAGAACGGAGATGCGACGTATTCTTTCAGAAGAAGAATACAATCTTATTTTTCAAGATGAAATAAATATCAGGTTCAAGGCTATAGACTGGTGGCAGAACAGGAATACGGTAGGTAATGTACATGTATTTTAAAAAATATGTTGCAAAATACGCCATTATTATTTTTGCATCTTCATTTCTAGCTGTTGCCACCACATATGCCATAAATACCGATCACCCTTTAACATTGCCACAAATAATTAAAGTTTCAAATCTATATACTTTAGGTTCTACTGGCAGTCTAATTCAATCAGTTATAAATTTAAAAAATCCCACTTAGGTTTTAGTTAAAAGTGGGTTTTTTTTATTAAAAATTAAATTATTAAAAGTTAACAAATAAATTATACATATCATTATATACATTAGAAAAATCATGACAAGGAAATTATGCGCATTACTATGCGCATTAGAAAAAATCATAAAAAATAATGTAAAAAAAATATGAGAAAGTATCGATTATAAAATAGGTGGTGCATAAAAATTTTTAGATACATTAAGGAGAGAGGCCAGGTGATTACATAAGGACAATTTAAAAAAGTTTATCAAGTTCAACAAATATACAAAGTATTTGTAATAACAATTAGCTACAAGAAATTAAAAAACAAATAATTAAGAAGGAAGGTTTAAAGAGAATATGAATAATTTAACTATTCGAGCAAAGTTAATAGGTATATTTTCAATTATCATTGTATTGTCTGGAGTTGTTGGAGGTGTGGGTATTTTTGCTGTAAGTAACATAAATAGCGCGTACTCATCACTTATAGATGGCTCAGTTATTAGAGGTAGAATTACAACTGAAATGCAGTTTAATAACGCAAGTATAAGAAGAATGTTAATAGAAGTAGGTGCGCATCCAAACAATGTAGCACTTGTAAATAGCAGAGAACAAGAGGTTAGAGAGTTAGTAACAAGTACTAGGCAGCTATTAGTTATCTATGATAACTCAGTTTTAGGAGATCCTGCACTTACGCAAGAAAATATAAATACGAACTTAGGATTAAGTTCAGATATGGGAAATTATTTAGTAACTCTTGAAAGATATGCTGCATCAATTATAAATTATGCAAGACAAGGTCAATTATTGGAATTGCAATCATCACTGGCAAGTTATGATATTTTAAGTGATGGAATAAGAGATCTAGGGTTTACATTAAGAGACTCAGCAATTAACCGTATTCAGATTGTTAGAGCTGATACAACAGCGTTTTCTACAACAATGCAATATACATTAATTAGTGTTTTAGTTTTTTCAATGGGACTTTCGATAGCATTTGCAATAACAGCAATTAGAAGTGTTAAAAATCCTATTGCTGACATTGCAGTAAAAGCTAAAAAGATATCAGGTGGAGATTTCTCTGTAGATATGAGGACAAATAACACAGATGAACTTGGAGTTCTTTCAAATGTAATAGCAGATACTATAGAACCATTTACTAATTTAATTTCTAACTTAGAAGAAATGGCACAGCAAGTAGATTCAGGTATAACAAGCTCAAGAATAGATGAAACTAAATACTATGGTGATTATAAAAAGGCTGTTACTACTATTAATAAAACTATCAACAATTTAGTGGAAGATAATCTTAAAGCATTAACTGTAGTAAAAGCATACGGTAAAGGTGATTTCAACGCAAAGCTTGAAAAATTTCCAGGAGAACGAGCAATTGCAAACGAAATAGTAGATCAGTTACAAGAAAATCTAACAAGAGTAGATAAAGAAATAAGTCATTTAATAAAAGCAGCTTCTATAGGTGATTTATCTCAAGTATTAGATTCTTCAAAATATGAAGGTAATTGGAAAGACTTAATCGAAGGTTTAAATAGTTTAGTGAAGTACTTAGTAGATCCGTTAAACGAATCAGCAGAAGTATTATCTGAAGTTGTAAAAGGTAATTTCAGCGTGAGAGTACAAGGGGATTACAAAAATGATTTAGCTATAATAAAAAATTCATTAAATACAACAGTAACAAACCTTCAATCTTATATTCAAGAAATGAATGATATTCTTAGTAAAATGGCAAACAAAGACCTTACAGTTAAAATTGAGAGGGAATATCTAGGAGAATTTATTGAACTTAGAGCTTCAATAAATGAAATAGTAGATTCATTTAATCAAGTAGTATCTGAGATAGATTCTTCAAGTAGCCAAATAGCAGCAGGAGTAACGCAAGTATCTGAATCAAGTATAACTCTAGCTCAAGGTGCAGCTGAACAATCAAGCGCAGTAGAAACTCTTAACTCATCTATAGAAAGAATGACTGCTCAAATACAAAGTAGTGCGGAAAATGCAATTGAAACTAGTAAATTAGCTCTTTCAGCAAAACAAAGTGCAGATACTGGTAATAAAGATATGAAAGAAATGCTTGTATCTATGGATGAAATAAATTCAGCATCTGAAGATATTTCAAAAATAATTAAAGTAATAGATGATATCGCATTCCAAACTAACCTACTAGCACTTAATGCAGCAGTTGAAGCAGCAAGAGCAGGGGAGCATGGAAAAGGTTTTGCGGTTGTTGCAGAAGAAGTGCGCGCACTTGCTCAAAGAAGTAAAGATGCAGCAGCAGAAACAAACGTATTAATAGAATCATCAAGACAAAAAACAAGTGTAGGTTCTACAATAGCAAATAAAACAGCGCAAGCACTAGATGAGATTGTAAGTCAAATTAGTGAAATTTCAGTTCTAATAGAAGATGTAGCTAAAGCCTCAACTGAACAAAAAACAGCTATAGAACAAATTAATGTAGGTGTATCTCAAATAGCTGTAGTAACGCAATCTAACACCGCTACATCAGAAGAATCAGCTTCAGTTTCTGAAGAACTTTCTTCACAAACTGAAACATTCCGAGCAATGGTTTCGGAGTTTAATCTTAGATAAAAGATTAAAAGCTACAAACTTAGACAAGAGATCCCCTTTCAACCTATTAGTAGTTACAAAAATAAATACTAATAGGTTGGAAATTTAGCTGCTGTAGTAAAAATAAAAGTCCAAAAACTCAAAGTTAAAAATTTTTATTTTACAAAAATTATATTTTTGTTTTAACTAAATTCATAAATTTAACATATATAAATTATGTTTTGTTGAGTTTTAATGTTTAAATATTCTATTTTTTAAATATGATTTTATATTGTTTTTGGCTTAATAAACTTAAATTAATAATTTGAAATACTAATCAAAAATGATTCACATTTATAATGTACACAAATCACGCCGATACACATTCATATACGCATTCATATATATAATTGTAAAAGAATTGTGATTTTATGTTTTGTAGACAAGAGGGCATAAGTTAATGTAATCTACACTTTGTGGAATTATATATAGCCAACTATAATAAAACTGCTATGGGGATTCGCTGCAGCGTTCACATTAATGTGCCTTAATCATTCTTTCTTTTTATGATATGTATATGGGAAATTATATTAAGTAGGAGTGATTAATTTATGAGTCTTATGAAAACTATTAGAGGTAAATTAATTTTAGTATTTGGATGTGTTATTATACTTTCATTAATTGTTAGTGGAATAGCTATATCAGCTGTGCAAGAGATTAATTCTAAATATACCTCTTTAGAAGAAGGTGCGCAATCCAGAGGTAGAATGACTGCTGAAATGCGTACAACCAATGCAACTATCTATAGGATGCTTGTAGAAATAGCGTTAAGTCCAGGTAACCATCAGCTTATAAATTCTAGGGAATCAGATGTACGAGGGCTTATATCTTATATGTATTATCTATTAGATAGGCATGAAAATTCTGTTATTACGGATGCTGCTCTACCTGCAGGAAATAGAGATAACCTTCTTAGGTTAGGAGCAGAAATGAGAAACATGATAAATAGCATGCAAACATATACCAATACATTGACTGATTTTTCTAGAAATAGTCAATTCGTAGAATTAAGCTATATAATGGGAGAATTTACTACGTTTAGTGACTCAGTTAGAGTGCATGGTGAATCTTTAACTGATTTAACACTCGCTCATATAGATACAGTAAAGCATGAGGCAATGACATTCTCTAACACTGCTCAAATGATGCTTATAATAGCATCTGGTATTTCCGCTGTGCTTTCAATATTTTTCGCTATATTTGTAATAAGAAGTATAAGAGTACCAATCCATAACATGTCAGAGAAAGCAAAACAAATTGCAGATGGAAATTTTTCTGTTGATATGAGAACTAATAGCGTAGATGAAATCGGTGTGCTATCAAATGTAATAGCGGATACAATACAGCCTTTCACTAATTTAATTCATAACTTAGAAAAAATGGCTGAAGAAGTAAATAACGGTATGGTAAGCTCACGTATAGACGAGAAGGAATATCACGGAGACTACAAAAGAGCAGTTACGGTTATAAATCAAACTATAAACAATCTTGCGCAGGATAATATAAAAGCATTGAATGTAGTAAAGGCATATGGTCAAGGTGATTTCAATGCAAAGCTTGAAAAGTTACCAGGAGAAAGAGCGATTGCAAACGAGATAGTAGATCAGTTACAAGAAAACCTAACAAGAGTGGATAAAGAAATAAATCATTTAATAAAAGCAGCTTCTATAGGTGATTTATCTCAAGTATTAGATTCTTCAAAATATGAAGGTAATTGGAAAGGCTTAATTGAAGGCTTAAATAGTTTAGTGAAGTACTTAGTAGACCCGTTAAACGAATCAGCGGAAGTACTATCTGAAGTTGTGAAAGGTAATTTCAGCGTGAGAGTACAAGGGGATTACAAAAATGATTTAGTTGTAATAAAAAATTCATTAAATACAACAGTAACAAATCTTCAATCTTATATTCAAGAAATGAATGATATTCTTGGCAAAATGGCAAACAAAGACCTTACAGTTAAAATTGAAAGAGAGTATCTAGGAGAATTTGTTGGACTTAGAGCTTCAATAAATGAAATAGTAGATTCATTTAATCAAGTAGTATCTGAAATAAATTCTTCAAGTAGCCAAATAGCAGCAGGAGTAACGCAAGTGTCTGAATCAAGTATAACTCTAGCTCAAGGTGCGGCTGAGCAATCAAGTGCAGTAGAAACTCTTAACTCATCTATAGAAAAAATGACTTCTCAAATACAAAATAGTGCGGAAAATGCAATTGAAACTAGCAAATTAGCTCTTTCAGCAAAACAAAGTGCAGATACTGGTAACAAAGATATGAAAGAAATGCTTGTATCTATGGATGAAATAAATTCAGCATCTGAGGATATTTCAAAAATAATTAAAGTAATAGATGATATCGCATTCCAAACTAACCTATTAGCACTTAATGCAGCAGTTGAAGCAGCGAGAGCAGGAGAGCATGGAAAAGGTTTTGCGGTTGTTGCAGAAGAAGTGCGCGCACTTGCTCAAAGAAGTAAAGATGCAGCAGCAGAAACAAATGCATTAATAGAATCATCAAGACAAAAAACAAGTGTAGGTTCTACAATAGCAAATAAAACAGCGCAAGCACTAGACGAAATCGTAAGTCAAATTAGTGAAATTTCAGTTCTAATAGAAGATGTAGCTAAAGCCTCAACTGAACAAAAAACAGCTATAGAACAAATCAACGTAGGTGTATCTCAAATAGCTGTAGTAACACAATCTAATACCGCTACATCAGAAGAATCAGCTTCAGTTTCTGAAGAACTTTCTTCGCAAACTGAAACATTTCGAGCAATGGTTTCGGAGTTTAATCTTAGATAAAAGATTAAAAGATAAAAACCGTGGGCTTTCAGCCCATACCCGACAAGCGCAGCGCGCTTGACCGCTTTTTTAGCAAGCACATACGTGCTTGCTTTTTTTAATTAATCGTGAAATTCGGATAAAAAAATGCAAGCGCGGATGCGCTTGCAAAAAGGGTCAAGGGTGAAACCCTTGCGGGGGATTTGGGGGCAGAGCCCCCAAGGTCTTAATCTTTTGATTTTATAATATTTTAAGGAATTGAAAAACCTTTACCCAAATTTTAATGCTTATGGGAATTGCGATGTAAATGATTAGTGTTGCAAAAGTTAGGCTGTGCCTGAAAAATAATAAGATGATTATAACTGGAATAAGATCAGTTATAATTTTTGATATATCTAAGGTTAAGTTGTATTTGTGATGAAGTTGAAATGTAAAGTTGTCGATTGCGTTTGCAACTAAACCTTGATTTACATATAGCGATATACCAGCACCACATGCTAATAAACCAAGGATTAATAAATTAATAGGGGGTATTGTTGTTAATTCCATGAAGATCATAAAATAGTCAACCATAAAACCTAAAATTGCACCAGGGATTAAAGTTAATAGATTAATTCTATTTGTTATAAATAGTCTTGTTATAAAAATCATCGCAATGTTTAAAACAATTTGCCAATTACCTACTGTCAAGAAAGTTACATCGCTAAGTGACATTGATAATAAATCCCATGGTCCTGCACCAATGTCAGATAGTATAATGAGTGAAATTCCGAATGCTAATATGCAGAGCCCTGAAACATATTTTGTTAACCTAAGCAAAAATTCTAGCGATATCTTCAACGGTTTTAGCCTTTTCTAAATTTTCTCTACATTCATCTTCCATTAGTTTCATTGACAGGTTAGATAGCGTATCTAAATGAGTATCGCTATTTTCTGGAATGGCTAGAGCAAATACATAGTTAACTAGGCTGTCATCTAATGTAGTGTAATCTATTGGAGTTTTTAGTTTTATTACTAATGCCCCACTGGATAGTACAGAACTGCACTTTCCATGAGGTATTGCGATACCATCCATTAATCCAGTTGATACTTGTGATTCTCTTTCGTTAAGAGCTGTAACAAAATCATCAGCACTTTGAACTACTTTTTCTTCTGCGAAAACTTTTGCGATATACTTAAATAGTTCTTCTTTAGTTGCGATATCACTATCAATTATTATTTTTGTAAAATTCATTATGTTCGCCTCCTCAAAGTATATAATTTGTACATTTCAAAACAATCTGTTTCGATTGGTTCTTCTAGTAGATTTCCAACAATATAACCCTCTTTAATTGTATCACTTATTTTAGTATTTTCTAGTGCATAAATTCTAATGATAGGCTCATTATTATATTTAGATATATAAATTGATGTTATGAAGTTACTATCAAAGCCATTATTAAAATGTTGTTGGCTTTCAAGCATTTCACCATTATGAATTAAGTCGATTTTATTATCTATACGTTCATAAAATAAGTTGATATTTTGATTTTGATAAAAGACAGGTATTTTTTCATATTTTTCAAATGATATTAAGGCCTCTTTTATACAATTGAACTCACCTACGCCAAACTCATAATGGTGATTACCTAGTACTTGAGCAAGTGGTGTTTCTATTCTAATGTGGCCTTTTTTTGTAGTATCTCCACTAGCACGCCCTGGTCTGTATAGTAAGTCTGGTTTGCCAAGTTCATCTGTTGTACTGAATAAGGTCATATAAATATAGTCATTAATAATTTGGTACTCTTTAATACCCTTATTGAAAACCCATAGGCTAGTTGAGTCACTTTCAACGCCAACAACTCCAGAATTTGGGTGTACATCTATAGGTATCTCAAGATTAGATTTTTCCCAGTTTAAAAGCTGTTTTTCATCTATAATTTCTCTTTTAGAGTAACCGAATGGAGATTTGGCAATACTATTACTTCCTTTTACATTAGTTTTTATGCCAACTCTTAAATTATGATTTAAGATATTATTATAAAAATCTATACTAATCTTAGGATTTTCATTATCAATCAATTTAATTGAAACATTAATTTCAGAGTTTGTATCAAGGTTATTTTTTATTCTATTTTTTATAGTACTTGGTAACTTTGCTATATATTTTAATTTCATTTCTTGATATTTACGGCCTTTAGTGCACTGAACATTGGCTATACTATATGAAATACTTGATGGGTTTTCTTTGAGCGGTGAAAAATCATAAGTATCTCCAGCATTAGCACGATCAAGAAAAGTAATGAAATTATGTAGAATCATATTATTTGTTTTTAAAGTTAAAATTTCATTTTCAATGTAGAAATGGAACTTTTCACTTTTTATAAAGTTATCGTCGGACTGATTTGAATTATCTCTGTTAGATTCTCTAAATTTAAATGCCTTATAACTTAAAGGCATTAAATCAGCTTTTACAATTATTTTATGAATATAATAATCTGATTCTTTTTCATAATAGTTACCCTCAGGCTTTTCAACTAATGCATTTTCATACCCCCTTATAAATTTAGACTCAATTATTTCACTACTTATTACATCACAGATTTCTACACTAGAATAGTGAGTTATAAGTTCTATAGTTTGATAATCATTATAGTTAGTTAGGGACGTATTAAATATAAGAACTTCATCTTCTTTCAAATTTATTTTTTGACTAATTATTTTTTTAATCAAATTTTCTTGAGACTTTCCTAGTTCATAGGCTTGTTTATTACGATTTAAAATATCTAAAACAACATCGTCACTAACACAGCCTACAATTCCATCATGTGCTTGACCCTCAAATAACTTTTGCCAAGCTAACCACGCGATATTACTTGAAACATTTAGGCCTAGATATGAAGATATTGCAAGTAGTGGCTCTGTCACTTTTATAAGCTGTTGTTCAGCATTATAATTACTTTGCTTTATATCTACTCTAACACCGCCACTAGTTCTATGGATACGAGTATGCCTTACATTTCTAAATTCTCCAACAAAATTCGGTGCAACCGATTCATCAAATAAACTAAAAAATTCTTCATAAGTACTTATTTTATAGTTTTCTCCAAAATCCTTAATAGTGATATCGAGATCCTCAGAAATATTATGCTGATCATTACCGACTGGCATTAAGATATTTTCTTGGCATGTTAGATTAGATATCTCCTCTATTAATGGATTAAGTTTACCGTGCTTAAATATTTCACTAGAATTAGCTTTTTTAAATGCACCATAACCCCCATGTAAATTAGCTGTTCTAACTTTATCTGTACCTAGAGATTGCCAAATAAAATAGGGTTCTATATTATCCACTTCAAAATCCACACCACGCCAAATAATACAGTCTTTAATATTAAAACCTGCGGCAATCATTGGTAGTTGATTACTAAATCCAAATGTATCAGGCAAATATACAATATCCATATATTTGCCGAACATTTTTTTGCTGTAATAGATTCCATAATAAAGGTTATTAACGATGGATTCGCCGCTAACATAAAAGGTATCAGTTTGCGTGCACCATGGTCCAATTGATAACTGGTTGTTTCTCACTAGTTTTTCTATTAAGTTAAATTGATGTGGGTTTATTTTTAGATAATCTTCAATAATTGATACCTGACCATCTAAACACATGCTTAAATTGGCATTATTATTTAGCACTTGAAGAATATCAGTTACTACATTATCTAATAGTACAAGAGAATCACTTGTGCTGAAGTACCATTCTCTGTCCCAGTGCGTATGAGATACAACATAAATTTTCTTCATTAGATTACACTACCTTCTGATTCTTTTTGGAATGATTTTTTATTTAGGATTGCTCCTAGTGCCACAATACCTGTTCCAACTGCAATTGATAAAACATAAAGTGGCCATCTATAAACTAGTAACCAACCATATATACCCGAAATTGGAATTGAATTAACTGAACCTAGTCCAACTGCAAGCATTGCAGCTACACTACAACCTAACATATTAAAAAATACTAATCTTTTTGGGTTAGCTAAAGTGAATGGTATAGCACCCTCACTTACACCAACGAGTCCCATAATAAATGATGCATTTCCAGCATTTTTAAATGAGTCACTAAAGTTACTTCCTTGAAGCATCGTTGCAACTCCATATCCCAAGGCTGGAACTATAATTGCTACTTGAGCTGCTGTATTAGGTGCAAGAACTCCAGATTCTAGAAGTCCCATGGCTGTAACAACTGCGGCTTTATTTACAGGTCCGCCTAAGTCAAAACCAACCATAGCTCCAACGAGCATTGCCATAATAACTGCAGAACCGCCACTTAATCCATTTAGAGTATTAATTAGCATATTATTTAGGTGTGCAAATGGAACTCCAACTACATAATTGATGATTAACATTGTTGTTAGTACAGAACCAACAGGAATTATAAATACTGGACCAAGCGATGATGATGCACCTTTTAACTTGATATTATCCATAAGGAACTTGGTTGTATATCCAGCAATTAGACCAGCCGCTAAAGCTCCGAAAAATCCAGAATCAATGTTGTTAGCAAGCATTCCGCCAGAAAATCCTGCAGCCAAACCTTGCTTATCTGCTATGGAGAATGAAATAAATCCTGCGAAAATCGGTAGCATTAAGCCTAAAGCTGAACCGCCTAAACCATCTAATGTATGAAAGAATCCAAGTAGATCATTACCAGCGTGCGCGCTATCCCAAATATCAGTAACGTTTAATGCCATTCCTCCGATACGCGCAATTCCCATAATCACAGATGCTGCAATAACTATCGGTATCATGTAAGATACACCAGTTAAAATATGTGATTTTACAGAACGCTTAGTTTCTGTAGTTGGTGCATCACCATTTTTGCTTTCTAATGCTTTATCGAAAACATCTTTAGGATTTTTAATTGGTGCAACAACTGGACAGCGATAAACTTTAACATCTTTAAAACGTTCTTCCTCTATTACTTTTGTTTCAACTGCAAAGATAACAATATCAGCTGATTTAATGTCGTCGTCTGTTAGTTTATCTTCAACCCCTTTAGCACCTTGCTTTTCTACCTTAATTGTATGACCTAGTTTTTTTGCTTCTTGTTCCATTCGGGTGGCGGCCATATATGTATGTGCTACGCCAGTTGGACATGCGGTAATTGCAACTATTTTCATAAAAACACTCCTTTGTATATAGTTTATGAAATTATTATAAGCTCTTGTAATAAATTTTACAATATATTATAATAAATAGTGAATTTTTTTACTAAAGGGGAAATATTGTATGAATAATTTAAGGAAAAATATTAAAGAAAGTTACCATGATTTGACTGATACTAACAAGTTGATTTCAGATGTTATATTAAATAACAAAACAAGTGATTTTAACTTAAACATAACTCAGCTTGCCCAAAAATCATATTGTTCAAACAGCGCAATTATCAAATATATTAAATATTTTGGGTATAGTTCTTATAAAGTGTTTAAGGCCGATCTGAATAGTGCTTCACAAGATAACTTCACTTCTTATATCAATTCATTAAAGTTAGTTGAAGATTACTTTAATGATAATCCTGAAGTGATTGAAGATTTTATTGCTCAACTAGAGAATAGTAATAAAGTTTATTTGTTTGCTGCTGGTCAAAGTCAGATATCAGCAATCGACTTTGCCCTAAAAAGTAATAAATTAGCTACTGATAAATATATTTTTGAGGCTAATATGATAACTCAAAAATTATTAATTTCCACAATATCTTCAAACGATTCAATCATCTTTATATCTAATAGCGGTGAAGCACGTGAGCTAATATCTTTCTGCTCTATGATAAAAAATGATAATAAAATTTTAATAACCAATCGCCATAATTCAAAATTATCAAAAAAAATAGACAAAATTATTTGTCTTAATAATACCTTTGAGCCTCCTCGAACTTTTAAAAACTACAGCTGTGAATCCAAGTATACTTTGTTATATTTTTTCGATAAAATATTTGAAACATTATATGGACATTTAATATAGAAAAGAGTAAAACCTTGGGGCTATCCGCCCCAAACCCCGACAAGCGCAAGCGCGCTTGACCGCTTTTTTAAGAACGCACATACATGCGTTCTTTTTTTATTTACCACTTTAGCATAACAAATCCATCAGCTTTGCTGGTGAGAGTAAAAAACTTATAGAATGAGCTTTTACTCCAGTATAAATATACTTCAGCGAAGTTATATACTGCTTCTACCTGAGCGTAGCGAAGGCTAGGTTTAATGGCCCCTTATAGAGGCGGGTTTTCCAAACCACCCGTTTAGCGGGTGGTCCTGATAAAAGCGGTTAAGCGCGCTGCGCTTGCTGGGGTTAAGGCGAGCCTTGGGCGAGTAGCCCCAAGGTATTTATAGGCTTAAATAGGAATATAGTATATAGTTGAAATATTAAATGAAATTATTTAATTAATTGTCACAATTACTTGACAAAGCATATGATGTATAGTAAGTTATAGTCGTAAATGAACAATATATTCTTTGCTAAAATTTTAATTGTGAAAAATTTGTACCAAAATTTAAATCGCTCTGTATCTGAAATTAAAAAAAATTAAAAAAAGAGAGGTGGAAGCTATTGCTAAATATGAGAGCGTACATAAGAAAATCTATTATATCTTCAGCTTAACTTTATTAAATATTATAGCTTAATTACTTTTATATAGTTGTTTCTTATGTATATTTAGTAATATCGAATGTTATGAAAATATTAGCTATTACGTCATGTCCAAATGGTATTGCACATACTTATATGGCGGCTGAAAATTTACAAAAAGCTGCAGATAAGTTAAATATCAGTATGAAAGTAGAAACTCAAGGTGGTGTCGGTACCGAAAACGCCTTAACCGAAGATGAAATTCGTGAAGCAGATGGAATTATTATTTCAGCTGATAGGGTCATTGATAAAAGTCGCTTCGTTGGAAAAAAAGTATTAGAAGTGGGTGTACAAGATGGAATTCGTAGACCTGAAGAATTAATTAAAATGGTTCAAAGTGGGAACGTTCCTATCTATAATGGGGATGGTAGTTCCCAAGCTTCTAGCGTGCAAGGAAATAAAAACCCAATCTACCGACATCTAATGAATGGTGTATCATATATGATTCCGTTTATAGTAGTTGGTGGAATACTTATAGCTATAGCACTAGCTTTAGGTGGAGAACCAACACCAGGAGGACTTGCAATCCCTGCAGGCACTTTTTGGTATAGTATTTTAAATGTCGGTGCAACTGGATTTATGTTCATGGTTCCTGTTCTTGCTGGATTTATAGCAGTAAGTATAGCCGATAAACCTGGTCTAGTTCCTGGTATGATAGGTGGATATATTGCAGCTAACGGTCATTTTTATAATAGTGAAGCGGATGCTGGTTTCCTTGGTGGAATCGTGGCAGGTTTTGTAGCGGGTTACGCAGCGTTATATATTAAAAAGCTTAAAGTACCCAAAATGGTACAGCCAATTATGCCAATTATAATTATTCCGATATTTGCATCGCTTATAGTTGCATTTGTTTTCATATTCTTTGTAGGATATCCAATTGCTACTTTGTTTATGGCATTAACAACTTGGCTTGCAGGTATGCAAGGTGCAGGTTCTATTATGTTAGCTCTTATACTAGGTGCGATGATTGCCTTTGATATGGGTGGTCCTGTTAATAAGGTTGCATTCATGTTCGGTGCTGCTATGATTGCAGAAGGTAATATTACGATTATGGGTCCTATTGCAGCAGCTATTGCTATACCTCCGATCGGTATGGGTCTTGCTACATTCCTAAATAAACGTAAGTATTCAGGTTCAGAAGTTGAAGCTGGAAAAGCGGCCTTTACAATGGGCTTCTTTGGTATAACAGAAGGTGCCATACCTTTTGCAGCTCAAGATCCTTTAAGAGTTATTCCAGCTAATGTTATAGGTTCTATGGTGGGTGCAGTTATTGCAATGATGTTCGGTGTAGGAAATAATGTTGCACATGGAGGACCAATTGTAGGTCTTCTAGGCGCGATAGACGGTGTAGTTTGGTACTTTATAGCTATTGCCGCTGGTTCTTTAGTAACTGCATTAGTGGCTAATGCTCTAAAAAAAGATATTGAGGTTGAACAAGTGGCCGTTGCACCAGCATCAGCTGAACCCGTGCAAACTGCGCCAATTCAAACTGAATCAGTAAAAGCTGAAGTACCAGCTATAACTGCACAGGGTACTGTTCAGTCAGTGTCAGATAAGGAAACTACTAAACTCACAGACATTATGGAATTAGATTTAATAAACTTAAACCTATCTGGAAGCACTAAATTAGAAGTTATAGATGAAATGATTCTAATGCTAGACCAAACAAAAGCATTAAATTCTACCGAAGAATTCAAAAAAGCTATTTTAGCTCGTGAAGATCAAACTTCAACTGGAATTGGGATGGATATAGCAATTCCACATGGTAAATCTGATGCTGTAGTAAAACCAATGCTTGCATTTGGACTAAAAAAAGAAGGTTTGGATTGGCAAAGTCTTGATGATACACCTGCTAAATTAATTTTCATGATAGCAGTACCAGAGTCGAATACCGAAGATACACATTTAAAAATTCTTCAAATGCTTTCACGTAAATTAATGGACGACGATTTCCGTAACCAGCTACTAAGCGTAACCACAAAACAAGAAGCGTACGATTTACTTAGTGAAATTTCTTAAAAGTTAAAACATTAAAAGATGAAGACCGTAGGGCTTTCAGCCCTACAACCCGACAAGGGTTTCACCCTTGACCATTTTAGCAAGCGCACTCGCGCTTGCTATTTTAGTTTTTGATCAAACTTTTTTCAAAAAGTTTGCGGGTGTGGACAGAGCCCACAATTTTAATCTTTTAATCCTTATCTCGCTTCCATACTAAAATTCCATCATTTCTTATGTGCGTGTTCACATCAAAAACGCTATTAGATTTTTGTAATCTATATTTTGTCGTATAAGTGAAGTGGCATTTAATATCAAATTCATCGGCCTTCTTCCTTAAGGCTTCCTTGTTTACTTTTTCTAAAGGTCCAGTTACTATCGCTAAATCAATATCACTTTTTTTACCTGAGGTACCTCGCGCTTGACTTCCAAATAAGTATACCTCTTCAATGTAAGCATCTTCTTTGAAGGTTTCAGACATATTTTCGATAATATCTATAACTTTTAATGTCATTATCAACATTATCATTTTCCTTTCTAAGTACTAAATTTGGAACTAACTGATATATTTCCCAATAGATATCTTAGCTATCCGCAGTGTGTAGCACTTATTTAAAATTATCTTTTAATCTTTTTGTAAATTATAACATAAAATTTTAAATCATACATTATTAATCTACCGATCAAAATAAACAAAAAAATCTATATCAAGATATTTCGATATAGATTTTTTTATATTAGTTCCCTATTTAACAGATAAAACGCAAAAATTTATGAAAAAGTCTTGAAAAAATGAAGACAACTAGTTAATAACAATATTGACAAACAGTAAAAAAAGCAATATTTTTATAGAGTTGATTCAATTATACGACAAAAAAAGACAAGCAAGCATAGCGTTAAAGTTAAAGAAGACATTGAATAAAGGAGAACTACTAATGAAATTTGTCACAAAAACGAACTTTATATGGAGTGTATCAGAATTACTTAGAGGTGACTTTAAGCAAAGCGAATACGGTAAGGTAATACTACCCTTTACTGTACTAAGGCGGTTTGATTGTATTTTAGCACCATCAAAGGTGAAAATACTTGAAATTAATAGAAACCTGACGGTATCAAATAAAACACCAATTTTTAAAAAATATACAGGCCATAGCTACTATAATACAAGTGAATATGATTTTAAAAAATTATTAAATGATAGTAAGTCTATAGAATTAAATATAAGGGATTATATAAATGGCTTCTCAGATGAGGTAAGAGAAATTTTAGATAATTTTGAAATAGATACAATTATAGAAAGGCTTAGGAAGGCGAATTTATTATACTTAGTAGTACAAAAATTTAGTCAAATAAATTTAAGTTGCGATACAGTGGATAATCTTGAAATGGGATATTTGTTCGAGGAACTAATAAGAAAATTTTCTGAGCAATCAAACGAAACTGCTGGTGAACACTTTACACCAAGAGAAGTTATAGAATTAATGGTAAAGCTGCTGCTTAGTGAGGATGAAACCGAACTAAAGCAAGAAGGCCTAATAAAAACTATTTATGATCCAGCCTGTGGAACTGGTGGGATGATTTCAGTAGCACAAAATAAAATGTTAGAATTAAATGACAGTATAAAAGTAATCCCGTTTGGTCAGGAACTTAACCCTGAAACCTATGCTACCTGTAAATCTGATATGATTCTAAAGGGTAATACGAACAGTAAGATAGTACTTGGAAATAGCTTCTCAGAAGATGGTTTTAAAGGTAAAAGTTTTGATTATATACTTTCAAATCCGCCCTTTGGTGTTGATTGGCGAAAAGTAGAGCGGTTTATAAAGAATGAAGAAAAAATTAAGGGTTTTAAAGGGCGTTTTGGTGCTGGTACTCCTCGTATATCCGACGGATCGCTTTTATTCCTACAGCATATGGTATCTAAAATGATTCCTCCAGAGGATGGTGGAAGCAGAATGGCAATAGTATTTAATAATTCACCATTATTTAGTGGAGATGCAGGCGCTGGCGAAAGTAATATAAGAAAGTGGGTAATAGAAAACGATATGTTAGAAGCAGTAATTGCTCTTCCAAACCAGCTATTTTATAATACGGGTATATTAATATACATATGGGTTCTGACAAATCGAAAAAAGGCAAGGCGTAAGGGCAAAATTAGGCTTGTAAATGGGACTTCTTATTTTAAAAAAATGATTAAATCATTAGGTGGTAAAAGAAATATAATAACGAATGAAAATATAGAGGAAATAGTAAATCTTTATTCAACCCATGAGAAACACGAAAATTATATAGATTTTGATAATGAAGATTTCGGATACTACAAGATAATAGTAGATAGACCCCTACTAGATAAGAGCGGAAAACCTATATTAAATGCAAAAGGTGCAAAGAAAATAGATATTAGTCTTAGGGACACAGAAACAATACCACTTAAGGAAGATATATATGAATACTTTAAAAGAGAGGTATTACCCTATTCACCAGATGCTTGGATAGATGAAACAAAGACAAGAATAGGATATGAAATTCCTTTCTCAAAATATTTTTATGAATTTCAGCCACTATGCTCTAGTGAAAAACTACGCCTTGAAATACAAGAGCTTGAGAAAAGTATTTCTAAAGGGCTTGCAGAAGCACTATCAATATACTAATTAAGGAAGGACCATGTGGATTTCATTCCAAGGCGTGCCTTCACACCACCAACAAGCGCACGCCCGAACACAATGTGTTTGACCACGTAATTGCACGAGCTTTCGCTCGCGCTTTTAATTGGGTTAAACTAAGTCGATGCTACTACAAGCTTGCCGATAAGAAACCTTCTAATCTCATTACAATTAAAATTTTATAAAATAAAGAACGTGCGAATGCACGTTCTTAAAAAAGCGGTCAAGCGCGCTGCGCTTGCGGGCGTGGGCAGAGCCCACAATCTTTTGATCTTTGATCTTTTGACTTTAAAAAAGACCGTGTGGATTTCATCCCAAGGCGTGCCTTTATCCCAGACAAGCGCAAGCGCGAACGCGCTTGCAAAAAGGGTCAAGGGTGAAACCCTTGCAGGGTGTGGGACAGCGTCCCACAATCTTTTGATCTTTGATCTTTTGACTTTAAAAAAGACCGTGTGGATTTCATCCCAAGGCGTGCCTTTACCCCAGACAAGCGCAAGCGCGAANGCGCTTGCAAAAAGGGTCAAGGGTGAAACCCTTGCAGGGTGTGGGACAGCGTCCCACAATCCTTTGATCTTTTATCTTTTGACTTTAAAAAAAGGAGTGTGATCATGTTCGGTCTAATAGGAGACGGTGAATATATAAGAGGAAATTTAAAGGACTATCACCGTAAATATACTATTGATACTAAAATTTTATTTAGTTTTATACAAGATAGCCAGCCGAAGGAATGGCAAAAATTAATTAGGAAGTATAGAAATTTAAACGTAGAACTTAATTTCTTGAAAAGATTAAATGGTGAATTAAATAAGTACGGCATGGCACATATATTAAAAGAAGGTGTGGTGGATACACCAGCAAAATTTGAACTGTGTTACTTTTACCCATCTAGCGAAATGAATAAGACCTCCATGGAAAATTATAAGAAAAATGTTTTATCTATAACAGTAAAGGGTAAAAGCATCATTTTTATTAATGGGTTGCCAATAGCAAGTTTAATAGTAAAGGATAACTCAAAAGGCGAATCAGCACGAGATGCAAGGCAAGAGTATAAATCCGACGACTTAATATTTGAATCTAACAACCGTTATCTTGTGCACTTTGCAGTGGATAACGAAAAAGTTTATATGACAACAAAACTTTCAGGTAAAGAAACAATATTTTATCCGTTTTCTAGGGACGGGTTAAGAGAGGTTTTAAAGAAGGATACTTTGTTAGATATTATTCATAGTTTTATATATAAGGAGAATATTTTCCCAAGGTATCACCAGTTAAACACTGTTAGAAATATAATCGGTAATATAAAAGAAAGAAAGGTTATGGGCAAGAACTATTTAATTAATCATAGCGTAGGAAGTAGTGAGGAAGATACTGTTTTATGGTTAACTCATAATCTCCAGAACTTATATGAAGATAACAGGACAATATTTAGTATTATTGTTATAGTAACGGACAAGAGAGGACTAATAAGGCGATTAGAGGAAACTGCAACGGAGTTTGATTATACCGAGGACATATTACTAAGGGCCGAAAATGATCAGGTACACATAAGGGAAATTATTAAGCTAAGAAAAAGGATTATAGTTTTAACACCTCAAAAACTTTTATATATACTTTCAAAGTTAAGAGTTTCATATTCGAGGAGATTCGCAGTTATAGTAGACGAAGTAAGTGTATATGAAAAAAATTTGCTAGAGCATGCACTGCAAAGTACACCTTCCAATGTATCATTATTTGTTTTTAGTCAAAACCCCAGTAAAGAAATAATAGGTAGTTCCGATTTTATTTATTCATATTGTATGAGGCAAGCAATAGAAGAAGGTTTTGCACTAGATGTAGCAAAGAACTATGTTGATTATGAGACGTATTTTAAGATAAATAAAATGGCTGAAAAGGATTTGGGTCAATATGTTAGCACAAACAAATATTTAAAGTGTGAGAAGGGAAATCATTTAAGTATAAGGGAAAAGGCCGAAATAATAGCATGGCACATAAAAAATATCACATTAAAGAAGATATTAGGAAAATCTAAGGTAATAATAATTACAAGGTACCATTTAGATGCTACTAAGTATTACTATGAATTTGAAAAGCTTAATTTGGATCAGGAAATTATAATAGCATTTATGGACAAGAAAGACTTTAATAATGATGAATTATATAAACAAAGACCTGATTACTCTGGTAAGCTTCTAAGGATAGAATATTTAGAAAATATAGTTCGTGATAGAGATTCTTTATTTCATAGTGTATTTAGTGATATAAAGTTAAGTAGCTCTATAGCTCAAGAAGGGAAATATTTTTCCCTTATTAGTGAGGCGTATTTTGGAAAAGTGGATGCATTTCTATTAGATTTTGCGAATCCAGTAGAAAAAAGTATGATAAAGGATCCAGCTAAGCTATATGCCCTTAAGCATAGCCTTGATAGGGAGTACATTTATACAGTGGAAGAAGTAGATAACTTTGCGAGACTATTTTTTGCCTCTGGAGATTTTGATGTAGATTTATTAGAAAAGGCGTTACATAGATACAAGTACAAAGAAAACAAAGAAATAATTCTAGCGACGCTTATAGAGTTCATAGAACATTATTTATTTATTACTTCACTAATAAAAATCAATGATATAGAACTAGAAAAATTTTTTCCATATGCAAGGGTACTAGTAGAAAAGATATCCTTAAGTAATGGGCATAGTAGTAATATATATCCAGACTATGAAGTTATGCTTAAATATCATAGGTTACAAAAAATCTTTGAAAATTCTTTTAATTATAAATGGAGTGAACTACTAGAGAAACAAAACAAATCTCCTTTAAAGGTGCTAGTACAGGAGATTAACAGTAAATTCTGTACTTCATTTCCTCATGAAAACGGAATTATAAATCAAATAGTATCTGATATGCTTGCAGATGAAGCACTAAATAAACACGCACAAAACAATTCTAAAGAACATTTTAAATTTCCGTTTAATGATATCTTTATATCACTAGTAGTAGACTATATGGACGATAATCAAGAATTTTGTGCAATGGTATTAGACAACGAGCAATTCTCTAGTGCCCTAAAGTCCCTACTCGTGGACTATGTATACAAAAATCTAAGGTCAAGGGATTAAGACCGTGGGGGCCTTGCCCCCACCTCCCCCGACAAGCGCACGCGCGCTTGACCGCGTTTCGGCTACGCCGATAAACCCTTTTCTAAAATTGAAGTTTTATAATAAGTAAAGAACGTGCGAATGCACGTTCTTTAAAAAGGGTCAAGGGTGTGTTTAGAGCCCACAATCTCGTAATTTTTTAATCGCTTGATCCTTTTTTGGTTTCAGAGAACAGATTCGCTGAAGCTGTTCTCTGATAAGAACCTTCTAATTTTGTTCAATTAAAATTTCATAATTAAAGAAGAACGTGCGAAAGCACGTTCTTAAAAGAAGCGGTCAAGCGCGCTGCGCTTGCGGGTGTGGGCAGAGCCCACAATCTTTTGACTTTAATCTTTTAATCTTTTGATCTGACCCCTTTCTACAATTAAAATTTTATAAAATCAATACTTGATTAAAGTATTTGATTGTAATACAATTGAACTACAATTAATTATAAAAGGGGTTTTGATAATGGCACAAAATGCATTAATACAAGTTAGGGTTGATGATGAGTTAAAGCAAGAAGCAGATAAACTTTTTATGGATTTAGGATTCGATACTCCTACAGCTATACGAATTTTTCTAAAACACTCTATTAAACGTCAGGGCTTACCATTTGAAGTTAGCAAGTCCGCTCCTAATTCCGAAACAATTGCAACAATAAAAGGCGTAGAAGCAGGACGCAACCTTCATGGTCCTTATACCAATATTAAGGAACTCATGGACTCCTTATTGAATGACACTAATGTATAGTATTTGGTATTCAAACAAATTTAAAAAAGATATACGACGAGCTATAAAGCGTGGACATAACATAAATCAAATGCAAGTTATAATTGAGTTATTGGCTTCTGGTCAATATCTTCCAGAAAAATATAAAGACCATCAACTCACAGGTAACTAGAGTGGTTACAGAGAATGTCATATTAACCCTGATTGGCTTTTAATTTATAAAATTGATAATGATATGCTAATACTGACTCTTACCAGAACAGGCACGCACACCGATTTATTCTAATCCATTTATAGAGGGAAAGATTTTTTCAAGGGTTTCACCATTGACCTATCTTCGGCTTCAGCGAACAGCTTCGCTGGAGCTATTCGCCGATAAAAGCCTTCTAATTTTAATTCAATTAAAATTTTATAAAAATAAGAACGTGCGAACGCACGTTCTTAAAAAAAGCGGTCAAGCGCGCTGCGCTTGCGGAGGTGTGGAGGCCGCGCCTCCACGGTCTTCAATCTTTCAATCTTTGGACTTTAATCTTTCAATCTTTGGATGTTAAAATTTGATTACAAAATAGAAATGTTGTTGTTATTACAAGTTTGGTGTGATATATTGATTATAGCAGTAATGAAATTTGTTAGTGCAAACCGCAAATCAAGGGCATATAGTATACCCTGATAGTTACAATAATATTACATATTAATCTATTTTGTTGACTACAAATTTCTGCAGTGGTATAATTAACTAGTAAATGGTTTATTTTTTGATTTTTTGAAAATAATTTAGACCAATTAATTTTTCTAATATAAGGAGGACAATTAAAAATGAAGAGAAAATTAGCTTTACTTCTCGCTGGTGCGATGACAGTTTCATCACTTCCAGTTAATGTTTTTGCAAATAATACTTTAGAAACAGTAGACCTTTTCACTGCGACACCTTTTAATGTTGGTGGTACTGGTGCTGCTGGTAACGTAGAAATCCCAGGCGGTACTATGAATGTACCTGCTAGAACTTTTTTTGTAGCACCTGGCGCAGGCCCTGCTCCATCTGGTTCAGCTAATCACAATGATTTCGACCATTGGGTTGAAGGTCGTGAGCTTGTTGTTAGACTTGGCGAAAGAATGGATATCCCTGCAGACTTCACTGAGCTTAGCTTCGACTTAATACTTGATAACGCTGTTTGGGCATTTAACCTCGAAGACTCACTTAGTTTCAATACAATAGGTAGTAACTTAACGCGTCCTAATCCAACGCTTAATCCACTGCTTGTAGAGTCTGACTTCCCAAGAGGTACATCTATTGGTGCAGGTAGAGATCAACTTGCTATCAACTACACAATAAGACAAAACCAAGCAAATCCTGGCATAGCTACAGTTACTGTAACTCGTCAGAATATATTAGACAGTATAGCAGCAACTGGTGGTCCAAACAGACCAGGTCTTACTACTCAAAGCGCAGCAATTGAAGGTCATATAAATGATATTCTCGATGCTATTGAAGCTTTAGATGATGTAGCTATTCCAGCTACGACTGCTAACAGTATTGCAAGTATTACAGCGGACATCGCAGATGCTAATACGGCTATAACTCAGCTTAATACATTAACTGCTTTGGCGACTACACTTGCTGGTATTACAATTAGCGTCAGTGGAGTTTCTACTCCTCTAGTTCAGATTGCTAGTGCTGGCGGAGGTTTGAATACAATACCTAGTGTTCTGGCAGCGACTCCAGTTACTGTTGCATTTGCTGATGAGACAGCTGTATTGAACTTTACGGGTGCTGTGAGAACAGCAGTTAATAGCCTAACTGTGACTGATGTATTGATTGACCAGTTTGGGCTTACTGCAGGAACACTTGTAGCTGATATAAATGGAGCGATAGGCCCAGAAGCGACTGCGGGTACTATACTTAACGCACTGGCAGCAATAGAGAGTGCAGCTGGCACAAATAGTACATGGCCTACTACGACTCAGTTAGACACACAAGTGCAGGGTTTGCAAGTTGCTCTTGCTGCTTTAATGGCACCTTATAACAATATAATTAATCCTCTCAACACTGGAACCGCTGTAGTAGGAACTAACGTTGCTCATGCTGAATTAGCAGGCGTTGTATCGGCTACGGGTGTAGTAACTCCATTTATAAGTGGTGAAATTAATGACTTATCTGTATTATTAACAGCTTTCGCAGGTAGAACAACTACAGGTGAAAACACTAGCGTTTTAGCTCGTGATGAAGTTGCGGCGGCAATAGCATTCTTAGATGATATTGATTTAGGTGCTGGTGCAGCATTACTTGGAGATGCAAACGTTCCAGGCTCTGTATTAAACATAGCTGCTCGCATCAACGCAGCTACTGACAATGTAGCTATTACTAACTTAGAAACAGCTTTTGATGATTTACTTAATCCTACTATAGAAGCTGGTGCAATTGATTTATGGTTACGTGAGCATGATGGTTTCAGAATCCCAATCATTGCAAGAACTTTAGGTACTGGTAACGCATCTGTAAGAATCGGCAACATGCAAAATATAACATTAAATTCTGGAACTCGTGTTTTTGCAAACACTGAGCAAACAGCAGCTGGTGCAACAACTACTTTTGTAGCTAACCAACCAGTATTCTCAGATGCAGCAACATTAACTATTGGTATTTCAGAAAATAGAGCTAATGCAATAGCATCACATGGCGCGTTTGAATTAGTAGCTCCATCTGGCTTCCAATTTACTAATGCAAATAGTGTACAATTATTCGCAGAAGGCGGACTTACTACAGGTGGTTTTGGATTAGTAGGTACTCCTCAAATTTTAAGCAACGGGTCTGTATTAAGAATTCAATATGCTGGATTATCAGATGCTAGAACAGCTGCTGGTGCTTTAGCTGTAACTAATGTAAGACTTGTATCTGAAGTTAATAACCAAAGAGAAGGCGATGTTAGCCTATCAATCAGAAACTTTAGCCAAGGCGGTTCTACACCAATTCAATCAGCAAGCATTGAGAACCAAAGCTTTGTAGTTGGTACTTTCTCTGACCTTAACGTTAATATGACTGCATTAGGTAATATCCCTGAGTTAATCAATGGTCGCCAAGGTGACGTAGTTGGTACTGGCTCTAACGCAGTTATAGAAGTAAACAATGACCACAGAGCAGCTAGAGTAAGAGTAGAAGAAGCTGTTGCTGGTGCATGGTGGGCGCAACGTAGCACAACATTCACACTTCCTGATGGAGTAAACATTGTTCAAGCTGAGTTCACTAACACTAGAAACATAGTAGATTCATCAGAACTTGAAAATACAACATTCAGAAACACTAACAGAAACGAAGGTAATGTAAGAATCAATGGTAATACACTTACAATAACTGGTCTTACTACATCTGGTGGTGCTAACACAACTAACAGAGCAGCATTTGATATGGATCTTTGGTTAACTATTGAATCTGGTTTCACTGGTGATATCGAATTAGAAATGTCAAACGCAAACAGAGATAGAGACAATGAAGTTGTAGTAATCGCTAGTGCTATTAGTCCAATTGATGTAATTGCTGATGTAACTACTGTAAGAGTAGGTTATCAATTTGTTCCAGTAGGTAACTTCAGAATAGTTGAAACTGTTCCTGGTGCACTTGTAGCTGGTGAGCAAGTATTCGTTTCTATATCTGATGATAGACACTCTGATATCCAAATCGCTTCAGGTTTTGATTGGGAAATCACTGATGGTGACCTTAGAGTAAGAAACGTAAGAACAGGTACTAACCTTAACTTATGGGATAACTCAAACAGAAATAACGTAAACTTAAGCTTTGAAGTAGATAGAGAATCTTCAAGACCTTCTGAAATCGAATTCTCTAATGTACAAATAAGGATGAGTAACCAAGTTCAAGCTAACCATGATGCAAATTATGACTTAGTTGTTTGGGGTCCTGCTGTAGCAGCTAACTTTGATGGTGTTAGAACTGAAAACAACAGAGAAGTAGATAGAAACTTCTTCGGTGAGCCAGGTATCAGAACTGAGTTTATTACTGTAGCTGGTGCTGGTCAAGCTGAAGGCGCATTAAACCAAAACGTACAAATCACTACAGATAGCAACACTATCGTAATTGGCGATAGAACTGTAACTATGGATACTGCAGCTTTTGTATCTGAAGAAAGTAGCTCACTTATGTTACCAGTTAGATTCGTAGCTGAAGCTCTTGGCTTAACTGCTGAAAACGTAATCTGGGATGCTGCAACTTCTACTGTAACAATCGATGCTGGCGCAAGAATTATCCAATTCCAAACTAACAGCGATGTTATGATAATTAACGGTGCTCAAGTACCTATGTTAAACGCTGCTGGTCAATCAGTTCGTTCTGAAGTAAGAGATGATAGAGCATTCTTACCAGTTCGTGCTCTTAGCCAAGCATTAAACGTTGATATCGAGTGGAACGCTGAAACTAGCACTGCTACTATCAACCCTAACTAATAAATAACTAACAACAACTATATTGATACAAAAATCTACGTACACATTAATGCCGTATCAATATAGTTGAAAAAGATACAAAGAATAAAATTTTACAAAAAAATACACTTACAAAAGATAAAAATTGTTAAAAAAGTACTTGTTTTAGAATCTTACATGTGATACAATCTTCTCATAGGTGATCAGTAGTAGTCACCTATGAGTTTATTTTTGCAATATATCTAAAATGTCTTGATCAAAGGAACCAAAAAAGCAAGATCTGTTCTCGAAAATAAAAAAATTCCAAAACAACTTCCCCCCCTATAAATGGGCGATTAACGAGGACATCAAGCTAAGAAAGCTAATGGTTGATACGTTTTAAAAGCTTAGACCTTAAAAGTCTAAGCTTTTTTTATGTTCCTAAAAGATTAAAAAATAAAGACCGTGGGGATTTCATCCCCTGACAAGCGTACGCGCGCTTGAGCGCGTAATTGCGCCCTCCAAAGCTCACGCCTTTAATTTGGGCTAACGTATACTTGAAGTTGATGCTACCGCAAGCGCGAACACACTTGCAAAAAGGGCCAAGAGTGAAACCCTTGAGGGTTAGGACATTGTCCTGACCGAGCCCACAAAAAATCGCTTGATATTTTAATCTCTTTGCTTTAATTTTTCGATATCTTCTAGCGATAAACCAGTTGATTTTAATATTAATTCCATTGGTGCATTTAATGATAGCAAATTTTTTGCTACACTTAATTTTTCTTCTTCTCTACCTTTTTTTTCACCTTCTTCACGACCTTCTTCCTTCGCAGATGATATGGCACTAACATGATCATGTATTTCCATTTCCCTCTTATGATATGCCATTAAGGATATTTGATCTCGTGATATATTTTCTATTGTTTTTTCTACTGCTTGAAAGGCATTATCCATCTTTACTAGCTCCTTTATTGTTTCTGGCGAGGTGTTCTTGTCCAAGTATGTTAGCCATCTGTGTAATGAATTATTTTCTATATCCTTTTTTTCTAGCTTTTTTTTTTTTAAATGTATCTCGATATTATCTGTTAGTCTGAGATCTTTGTTGAAGTCTTCATATAGGTGAAAACTCGTATGATATTCTCGTGTATCTTGTAAAAACTGTGATCCCAAGATATTAATAGTTATAACCTTAGGTAGCTTTTCATATTTTTCGCCTGCTTCTAGTGAGTTTGCAAATAATTTACTCCAATAGAAGGCTGAACGTGTTCCCATATTTCCTACGCTCTTTAGCTGTACCTCTATATTTACCTTTGATCCATCATCTAGTTCCGCTAATACGTCTAATATGCTTGTCTTTCCTTCTATTAAGTCTGCAGTTAGTGTTTTGCTTTCTAAAATTTTAAAATTTGCACCGTCTATGTCCTTATCTCTACCTGTTCTCTTTAATACTGCACTTAGGAACGATTTTAATTGTTCCTCCGCGCCTACTTCTCCTAATATCTTCTTAAATATGAAATCATTTAATAAATTTAGCTGGAACCTATTTATACTCATGCGGCTTTCCCCCTTTTTTAGTAACCTATATGTTTCACCTAATACATATACCTTAATAAGGACTTTATAGTTTTTTATTTTGGTAAATTCATTATATCTTTTCTTTGTTATACTTATCAATGTATTATATATGTTTCTGATTATTTCAACGTCTTTTCTTAATCTCCTATGTACGATAAGGCAAAAAGACTAATGTTCGCGCTTTTAATTTGGGGGAATATGTGATACCGTAAGCGCGAACACGTTTGCAAAAAGGGTCAAGGGTGAAACCCTTGAGGGTGAGGACATTGTCCTGGCCGAGCCCACAAAAAATCCCTTGATATTTTAATCTCTTTGCTTTAATTTTTCGATATCTTCTAGCGATAAACCAGTTGATTTTAATATTAATTCCATTGGTGCATTTAATGATAGCAAATTTTTTGC
>JGI994J12354_10000057_pt1 | contig 96541 bp, 74 predicted proteins | sample IntmicLarv3ML3BL_FD_12354 | JGI IMG/M metagenome (IMG submission 12354) | reverse complement strand
GCAACTAATTCCCGCTCGACTTGCATGTGTTAGGCACGCCGCCAGCGTTCATCCTGAGCCAGGATCAAACTCTCTGTTTAATCTTGTTAACTCGGATAACTAGCTTCTGCTAGTCTCTGACTTTATGTTTTGTTTCTTTATCTTTTCGGCTATTTCTTTTCATAATTATTTAGTTTTCAATGATCAATTTCTCAACTCTGTTCAATTTGTCGTTTCACGTTATTTTTTGTTCTTACGTGACAACAAAAATAATTCTACCATCACTTTCTAAATCTGTCAACACTTTTTTCAAATTTATTTTCAAAATTTTATTTCAACTTTATTTTGTGCCGTTTATATCTAGTTTATACATGAGTTTTAATTATTTTTATAATTTAGATGAAAAATTATAATTTATTAATTAATGGAATAAAAACCCAAAGGCTTGACTATATTAATATTAGCAAGTAATTAGTACAAGGAGGGGTTATACATGCCAGAAACTGCCACAGCAATTAGTCCTAGCAGATCTAATGTTTCAGCTACTTCTAATAGGCCTAACGTTACAAAAAATATTAATCTTACCAATAAAGAAAAATTTCTACTTTTATTTAAAAAGCCAAACTCAAACATATTACCTGAAGATATGGAAATACTTACTGCACTTCAACTATTAAAGGAGGATTTGGACTATGTTCATAACTGCTTAAACCATATTACAGACCCTGTTCTTATAGATAGCTACATTTATCAAATACAATCTATCAACATGAGATATCAGTTTTACTTACAGCTATGCAAAGACCGTGGTTTAATGGCTGATATCGTCTAAAAACAATAAAAGATTAAGACCTTGGGGCCTTCAGCCCAAGGCTCGCCTTCACCCCAACAAGCGCAGTGCGAACACAATGTGTTTGACCGCTTCAAGCATGCGCTCTGCGCATGCGTTTTTGGCTACAATCCTTTTAGGAGGTGATTATTTGGAATTTAATATGGTATGGCTAATTATGCTAAGTATTGCTATCATAGTTTTTGTAATCATTCCAAAATCCGTGAAGTTTTTCGTAAAATTTTTGCTACAATCTGGTATTGGAGTTTTATCCATGACCTTTTTAAACCAGCTACTCTATGGTTTCGGTATATTTGTTGGAGTCAACTATATTACTGTATTAATAGCAGGTATCCTTGGTATCCCTGGACTGATATCTATGTATCTTCTGCAAATACTCTTTTAAAAAATTTTTGTACTACAGCATAGGCTGTCGATTTCTTTTTCAAATAATAAAAACCACCCTTAAAAGGGTGGTTTTTATTATTTCGCTTAATTATCGTTATGTTCAGTCTTTTTAAGTTGCTTAAGTTCATAATCATCTTTTTTAATACGGTTAATTAAAACTTTTATTAATAAAACCATAATAACCAATACACCTATTGAAAACAATATAATAAAGTTATATCACTCACTAAGCATTGTGTCAAAAAAAGTTTTGACTATAGCCAAAGCTTTAAAAAAACTAGTTCAAGAGCGAAACGCTTGTATATTAGAATCAACCTTTTCAAAAATAGATTTCATATAAGAAAATAACTTAAATCCTATTATTCCACCTATAGTATTATTTAAAATATCATCTGTAGCAAAAATACCAAATCCAAACATACCTTGCACAAGTTCTACTGAAAAAGATATTAAGACTGCAACTGTAGCTGTTTTCTTAAGTGAGTCTAACTTTGAAAATGTTAAAGGCAATAAAATACCTACTGGTATAAACATAATTATGCTTAAAATCAGATTTCTCCACTCCAGCCAAAACCAATAGTTAAATTCTCCAAATTCCCTGAAAAATGGTTGATTTATTGCCGATAAGTATAAACTAAACGGAATAAATTGATGTCTTGAAGCATCATGACCCCAATTATTCAATATAGTAGCACTTATAACTAATATTATATAGCTCATAAATATTACTCCATAAATTAATTTTTTCCATGGCAATTTCTTTTCACCTTTTAATACTTTTTTATAGAAAACAAAATAAAGTAAAAATATTAATAAAAAAAGTGTAGCTAGTAACAAAGATATCAACCTAGATGCTGTCCAAATTATAAAGACAAATGGATGAAACACGACTGTTGGCATTTAAGTACCTTCTCTCAAAGTTTTTATTTTTTATTGTAGTTTGTTAAAAGAGGCATACAGGTATACACCTATATGCCTCTTTCTTTACTAAACTAACTAAGATGCCCAAGCTATTCTGATATCACCAGTTACTCTATGACCTGATGGGTTATGTAAACGTATTCTATGTCGACCACTGTTCTCTGATGACAATCGAACTGTTCCCCCTCTTCCAGCAGTAACTCTATCGTTATCTACTGATGACCATGTAAAAGTTCCCTCTCTTTCAAGATGAACTATTATATAGGTATCGCCCTGAACCCAAGAAGTAGGGTCAAGTGTAATAGTAAACGTAGGAGGATTAGCAAAATTCAAAATTACACTTGCTATAAGTCCGTTTGTCATATCATAGAATGAATTATGAGAACCACTTTGTCTCATAATCGAATCTAATATGTCTATTACTGTAAATTCTATATAAGAACTTCCATCTTCCTCTATAAACTCAAATTGCACGTGTTCAAAATTGACATATATGAAACCTTCCTCTGCAAGCTCTTCAGTATTTTCTACTTCGATACCCTCAACTTGCTCCCCATGTCCCTGTTCCCCATATTTACTTTCAGCATAAGCAGAGATACTAGAAGCAGATATAATAACTAAATTAACAACACATTAACGGTATGAATTGTCCTGCTTATTTCTGCCCTCCTCTTCATATTGATAAAAACAATATTATTATACAATAAGTAACAATATATATATATATGTAAATTATCGGAAAAACAAGTAATATTTTAGCTTTACATATACAAAATACACATATTGACAGCTAAAATGCAATCTCTTCAATCAAAAAAAGCTTTGGCGACAGCCAAAGCTAAAAAACGCGGTCAAGCGCGCGTGCGCTTGTCAGGGGCGTGGGGATGAAATCCCCACGGTTTTAATCCTTTAATCTTAACCTTTAGGTTTTAATCTTTTAATAGACTTTATTTTGTCTTGCTGTTCTTTTGCGATATTTTCCTGAAGCTCAAAACTTGGTGTGCCAAAGTAATGCCCTTGTGCCATGTCTACTCCAAGCTCTATTAAGAAACCTAGCTCTTGCTCGACTTCTATACCTTCAGCTATAACTTTAATGTTTTTTTCTCTGCAATACGCCATCAAAGATTGAACCCTGCGTTGCTTATCTATATCCATAAAAATACCGCTTACTAAATCTGCGCCTAGCCTTATCATATCTGGATGTAAAGATAATATTATTACTTCACTAATATACCCAACTTCAAAATTATTGAGGTCTAATACGCTTTTTAACTTACCATCAATAACAGATAATTTTTTAACTAAATCTTTTGAATCAACAGATCCACTTTGCGTTATTTCGTACACAACATTATCCGAAAATTCCGCCATACTTTCTATAACCTTTTCAAAATCTTCACTTGCTAAAACTTGATTAGAAAACGTATTTATAAAAACTTTTTTGGATCCAAGTAAGTTTTTATTTTCTGCAACCCATTCTAAATTTGTATGAATTATAAGCTTTTCTAACTCTTGTAACTTAGACTGAGTTGTTGCTACTGATACTACTTCAAAAGGTGACTTAAATTCATCCATTGTTGAGGTCATAAGCGATTCATAACCACATATACTACCATCTCTAAGGTCCACAATAGGTTGAAACACGTACCTAACAAGCTTTTCGTCGATAAGTTTATTAAGTGCTTCTTTCATTTCAGACAGCTTTCCGTCTTTATCATATTTTAATAAATCAAACTCACTAACTCCACCTTTAGTAGAAAGTTTCGTTTCGTACATAGCATAATCCGAATATTTAATTAATAGTTCTAAATCTTTGCTGTCTATGCCATACCACGCTATCCCTATAGACGATTTTATCGGCATTCTAGTACCGTCTGGCAAACGTATTTCTTTATTTTTACACTGTTCTATATATTCGTATATTTTTGCATGTGCTTCATCTTTATCTTCAAAACCATGTACATATATTGCGAATTCGTCCCCTGACATTCTTGCTACTATTCCATCTATTTCTTTAAATGCAGAAAACATTTCAGCTGCACCTATAATATAATTATCCCCTGTATCATGCCCGTATGTATCGTTTGCGTATTTTAAATTGTCCAAATCAGCAAATATCATAGCACCAATTTTATTTGGAAATTCAGATATTTTTTCCGTACATATACGTTTAAAGGATTTTCTATTTAAAAGCCTTGTCATGCCATCATAATCTAATTCAAATTCCAACTTCTCTTGTTTTAATATATCGTTAGTTACATCCATTATAACGCCTATATTTCTATCATCTATTATACTACTTTCTAATTTCAACCATTTAAATATTAGAGGATTATTTTCATATTCCCACTTATAAACATTCGTTTTACTTTTGTTTCGCCCTCTTAATATTTTGAAAAATATATCATCCCATTCTTTCTTTGGCATATAGGACTCTTGATACTTTGAAGGATCTATACCAAGAATTTCAAAAAGTTTAGGTGTTACGAATACTACACTGCTCTTTTCTTTATCTTCAAAGCAACCTATTGGCAACTTTGTCATATCTAAAATTGTAGATAAACGATTTCCTGATTCTAAAACTGTATTGTTTAACTTACTTATAGAAGTTACTAATTCGTCTATTTCATATATATTAGTTTTGTTAAATTCAAGTGGTCTATCTCCTTGGAAACCTCTCACATACTCGGAAAGATCTGCTATTTGCTTTATAATTGATAGTGAAACAAACAGAAAAATTCCTATACCCGAAATTAAGGCTATAGCTATAGGTGTGAGTATCCAATTTCTTGAAGACGCGTACCCTGTTAAAATTTCTGATTCATGAACAAAGCCTATAAGAGCCCATGATTCTCCTTCGTTAAGCATTATTGATTGATATGTAGGTATTTTACAAATGGCTGCATAAAAAACTTCTTGCCGACCATTTATATTAAGTGTTGTTCTAATCTGGTAGGTATCCCCAAACAAATTTATTTCTTCAAACTTTATTGGCATACTATCTGATATATGTCTATAAACATATGGCAAACTAGTTAAATATATATCCGGTAAAAGTACATTATCTTCAATAATTCCAAATACAAAAAACCCCTCTTTATGGCGTAATTGCAATCTTTCTTTCATAAGTGTTGACAAAGTCTCATTACTTATTTCTATGCCATATATTCCAAATAAATCTCCATTTTCATCTATGAGTGGCACTATATAAAAATTAGCTATATACTGGAACCCATGTTGTTCAGAAAGTACCTCTACTGCATCTAGCCAAAAGCCTAGTTGGTTAGGATGCTGTTCCACACCTCTTCTAATTAGTTCCTGCATATAACTATATATACCTGAATCGCTACTTTGCATGGCTTCTGTATGAAACCAAAAATTCGATTCCCACAAAGAGCCTGTTCCACCATTCAAGCCAAATCCCACTACTTTAGCATCAGAATCCGCAACTACCCCTGGAGTTAGGCCTTCTAAATCAGTTACTGGCTCTTCTCTTCTTATATAAATAGCTGAATAAGGAATATTTTCGGTATTTTCATTAAAAATAGCAAAAGCTCCTGTTACTAGTTCCATTTCAAATAAACCTTTAAGCACATCTATATAAATTTCTTTTACACACTCCATAAGTTCTTCATATGCATATAACATATGTACTTCCTTACCAGCAGCCTGAGCTATTTCTGTAATCTGACTATGTAAAATGGTATATAATGCATCTGTATTGTCTATTAGTTGTTGAGCTGAGTTGTTCCATGTAATCGCCGCATATTCCACTTGTTCCACTAAACTGCTGTATGAAGAAACATGTAATTCATCAAAAACCTGAAAAAAATTTACTAAATTCATAAAAGCAAAAACTAATATTGCTACTATTACAAACATTGAATATGCGATCCTTTTTTTAAATGAAGATATCTTTCCAATTTTGAAACCCATATCATTATACACCCAATCCCCTAAGCTAAAACTTACTACAATGCAATTACATCACAGATATATAAGGTTTAAATTTACCCTTTCTGATCTTTAATACTTGATTTCCTAATTTTTATAAATTGTGCTATAAATACTTTATCGTCTATATGCGCACGTGGATTACATTTTATCATAAACCCCTATAAAAATAAAATACATATTTGATTTTCAGTAAACACGCCAGTGCAAGTACTTTGTCCAGCTCTTCAGAATAGAAGGCATAAAAACCTTGGGGCTTCTGCCCAAGGCTCGCCTTAACCCCGACAAGCACGGCTTGCTTGACCGCATTATTTGCAAGCGCGTACGCGCTTGCTTAAAGTTTTTGCCACGCTTTTTTTCAAAAAAGTATGAAATATTTTGATCTTTAATCTTTTAATTGTTTACTCCTATTTCACAATTGACTATAAATGTGCCCGAGAACTTGTTTAAATGTTCTCTGAAAAAAGATAGTGGCCTTACAGCTAAGACATTATCTCGACTGAAAGACCACAATGTTTAATTTTGTACTTCTAATTATAGAATTCCTAAGTAGTAAGTAAATACGTTAATTTTGTTGCGTGCGATTGTTCATCAGTTATTATATCATATAACATATTGCGAATATCTTGGCTTTTTAATGCTATATACATTTTTTTATAAAATTCTACTGTTTCTAATTCTTCAAAAACTGATTTTCTATACTCATCTCTTAGGTTGTTGCCTACTTTTTTTAGCTTTGTTTCTACCGAGGCCTCTTTGCCTGTTAGCATACTATAAATCCGCCTAAATATTTTTTCGTGCTTTTGCTCATCCATTCTTATTCCATTCAAAATATTTTTTTCTTCTTGAGATTTAGCCATATGCGTGAGCTTGGCATAATATTCTGCGTCACCTCGTTCATCCGCTATGGCTTCTAATATCATATCTAGTATTTTTTCGTCTATAATACTTGGTCTTGGCATATTGCTTGGTGGCTTTTGTGAACTTGGCGGGGTTTGTGGTCTTTTATCTTGTGGCTTCTTTTTATTTTTCCTTTGAGGTTTATTTTCATTTTTTTCAGCCTCTGCACTTACCCCAGCCTCTTGCCTAAATATATTATACGGATACATATTATCCCTCCTGCTACTTAGCTAATATATTTATATGCAGTTCACTAGTAAAGGTTCTAATATTTTTTTAAAACTTTCTCGGCTAGTAGCAAACACCCTGTTATTCCAGCACTGTCACCTAAAGCAGGTGGAACAATAAATGTTTCTAGATCTGGCATTTCAACATAATTATTCATCAATTTTGAAAGTTCTTGGCGAATAAGCGGAAATAGTTGTTTCTGCTTCATTACTCCGCCACCTAAAACTATCTTTTCTGGACTTAAGGTAAGAATATAACTCATGAGTCCTTGAGCTAAGTAATATGCTTCCATTTCCCAAACTTCGTGGTTTTCGTCTAATTCAAATGCTTTTTTTCCAAAACGTTTTTCAATTGCTGGCCCTGCTGCAACCCCTTCCAAACAATTACCGTGATAAGGGCAAAAGCCTTCAAAAGTTTCATTTTTGTGCATACGAACCATTATATGCCCCATTTCTGGATGGCCATATCCTTCTAAAAGCTGACCTTTAACAACAGCACCTCCGCCAATACCTGTACCAACAGTTAGATATAAACAACTATCTAAACCAACAGCAGCTCCTTTTTTTATTTCGCCAAGTGCTGCTGCATTTACATCTGTAGTCCATCCTACAGGCACTTTATAACGATCTTTGATTACTCGTAAAAAGTTGTAATTTGCCCATGCGATTTTTGGTGTTGTTGTTATGTAACCATATTTTTCAGATTTTGGGTTTACATCAATTGGGCCAAATGAACCAATTCCTATAGAAACTAATTCATATTTATCAAAAAAGCTAAATACTTTAGCTAATGTTTCCTCTGGTGTTGTCGTTGGTATGCTAACACGTTCTAATTCTTCTAACGTTTCAGTGCTCACCGCACATACAAACTTTGTTCCGCCTGCTTCAATTGCTCCGTAATACATTTTATCTCCCCATTTCTAAATATGAATTATAAAAAGATTAAAACTTTGGGGCTTTCAGCCCATTGCCGTATACGGCAATTTCCCGACAAGCGCACATGCGCTTGCCTAGGATTTTTAACATTCTAAGCATGTGATGTCATAAGTTCTAGTTTTCCTATTAAAGAAAAATCTTCAAATCCAGCAGGCAAAATAAAGTGCATCCCTTTACTAACATGATATTCCTCATTTTCATGTTTAAGGATACCTTCACCGTTCAATACACTAATTAGCATAAATGGCTTATCTTGTGTAAATGTTGCTTCCTGATGTACATTCCATTTATAAACCGAGAAAAACTCACTTTTTATATAAGTAGTTATAGTTGCTCCATTTTCCTCACATGATTCTATATTTGTTTCTATATCTTGAAATGGCGATGTGATAGCATGAATAGATTTTTCTAAATGCAATTCACGCTTGTTCCCTTGATCATCGGTACGATCATAGTCATATAAACGGTACGTAGTATCTGAACTTTGTTGAGTTTCTAGTACAAGAGTTCCTTTACATAAAGCATGAACTGTTCCACTTGGCACATAGAAAAAATCTCCTGCTTTAATTTTTACACGACGTAAAAAATTAGACCACTTTCCATTTTCAATCATATTTCGCACTTCTTCTGTTGTTTGTGCGTTATGTCCAAAAACAAGCTCTGCACCTTCATTACAATCAATAATATACCAACATTCTGTTTTTCCTAATTCTCCATTTTCATGGACTTTAGCATATTCATCATTTGGGTGCACCTGAACAGATAAATCATCATTTGCATCTAAAATTTTTGTTAATAGCGGAAATTGTTTACCTTCTAAGTTCCCAAATAACGCTCTATTGTTATCCCAAAGTTCTTTTAAAGTTTTTCCTGCATGTTCACCATTTGTGATTATGCCCATTCCATTTGGGTGAGCTGATATAGCCCAACATTCGCCAGTTTTATCTGTTGGAATGTCGTAATTGAATATGTCACGTAATGCTGTTCCTCCCCAAATTCTATCTTGAAACACTGGCTTTAAAAATAACGGTTGTTTACTCAAATTCATACACCCTTTCATTTAAAAGAATTAAAACCGTGGACTCCGTCCACACCTGCAAGCTTTTTAAAAAAAGCTTGACCGCGTTAATGCAAGCGCGCGCGCTTGTCGGGGGAGGTGGGGGTGAAACCCCCACGGTCTTAATTTTTAGATATTACTTATTACGTTTGATATTAATTGCTGTAAATACAAATTTATCATAGCGATGGCGTGCAAATGAATATTCAAATGGGGTACCATCATTAAAGAAGCCTACATGTTCTACTTCTAAAACGGGATCATCTGTTTTACAGTTTAAATACTCTTGATCTAGTTCGTTAGATTTATCGGCTCTAATCCTTTTGTGCGAATTGGTGATTGTATATCCTAATTCTTCTTGAACATAGCTGTATATAGATCCGTATAATATCTTTTCTGTAATACCTTTAATAATTGTTGTGGGCATATATGTTTCTTCTATTACATAAGGTTCATTATTTATACAGCGAAGTCTAATAATATGATAAACAGGTGTTTCTCTATTGATATTTAAATGCTCCAATACTTCATCTTTTGGAAATCCTACATCAAACTTTATAATTTTACTAGTAACTTTTTTTCCTTTTGCAGTTTTAGTTAAACCAGTGGTTTCCCTGCTTAACACATTTAACTTGTCTAATTCCAATGCTGATTTAATAATGAATGTACCGTGCCCACGTTTACGGTATATAAGCCCTTCTAGCACTAAAACTTCTAAAGCTTTTTTCATTGTCATACGGCTACAATCAAATTCCCTTGCAAGAGCCATTTCATCGGGAATTGGTTGATCAAGAGAATAAACACTATCAAAAATTCTTCCTCTTAATTCATTAGCAATATAGTTATATTTGTTTTGATTAGTACTCATTCTATATTCACTCTCATTTTCTAGTTTAAGAGTAGCTTAACATGTTCACTGAAATATATAAAGTGCAGATTTAACTTCTCAAGTGCCAAATATAGGTATGAGATACCAAAAATAAGACTTTATATAAAAAATATTCACTAAAAAGACGCATAAAAAAATAAAAGTTTAAAAAAATACATAAAAAAGTATAGACATTTAAAAATAATTAGTATATACTATTGTTTGTAGACAATTTCAACAAAGAAGGGAGCAAAAAAAATGCAATCTAAATTTTTTGAAAAACTTAGTGATATTCTTATGCCGATAGCAGGTGTTCTTGGGCAAAATCGTTATTTACAAGTTTTGCGTGACGCATTTATGTTGTCATTTCCACTTACAATTTTCGGTTCTATAGCTGTTGTTGTGATGAACTTGCCATTCTTGGGCAACATCATGAGTGCAGATGCTATTAGTACGCTACGATCATCTTTAGGAATTGCCCAACAAGCAACTATGGGAATCATGACAGTATTTGTAGTGTTCGGTATCGGCTATTATTTGTCGAAAAGCTATGATGTGGAGGCTGTTTTTGGTGGTGCTATTTCATTAGTATCGTTTTTGTTTGTAACACCTTTTGTTTTAGAAAACCCTCAAACAAACGAGGTGGTATCAAATGTAATACCATTAGGTCGTCTTGGTGCAAGTAGTATGTTTTTAGGTATGATTGTTGCCTTTTCTTCAGCAGAAATCTACAGATTTGTTGTACAGAAGAACTGGACGCTTAAAATGCCAGAAGGTGTACCGCCAGCAGTAGCAAGATCATTCTCAGCACTTATTCCAGCTACACTTACATTATCTGTATTTTTAATTATTAACATATTCTTTACTCAAGTACTTAATGAAAATTTACATGATTTAATATACGATTTAATCCAAAGACCTTTAGTTGGTTTAGGAAGCGGAATTATTCCGACGTTAATTGCAGTATTCCTTATTCAGTTGTTATGGTTCTTTGGCTTACATGGTCAAATTATTATTAACTCAGTAATGGACCCAATTTGGATAGCTCTATCACTTGAGAATTTAGAAAGTTTTACAGCAACAGGAGAAGTTCCTCATATTATTAACAAGCAATTTATTGAAATATTTACTGTTGGCATGGGTGGAACAGGTATGACGTTAGCCGTTGTATTCGCTATGTTAGTATTTATGAAAAGTAAACAAATGAAAGACGTTGCTAAGCTTGGTTTAGCCCCTGGTCTTTTCAATGTAAATGAACCTATTATCTTTGGTTTACCAGTCGTTATGAACCCTCTAATTATAATACCTTGGGTTTTAGCACCTATGGTTGTAACTGGAGTAACATATTTTGCAATGGCAACAGGAATTGTACCACCACCTACAGGAGTAGCTGTACCATGGACAGTACCAATTGTATTCAATGGTATGTTAGCGACAAATTCATGGCTAGGTGGAGCATTACAATTAGTTAATTTCTCAATCGTATTTTTCATATGGTTCCCATTCTTAAAATTGATTGACTCTGTTAACGTAAAAAATGAAAAAGAGGCTGAAGAAGCAGCGAAAGCAGCTGAATCTAACGAACAATAATATAGAAGAAAAAATGGAGGGTTAGCAATGACAGATATTAAGCATAAATTTCCAGAAAGTTTTTGGTGGGGTAGTGCAGCATCAGGACCACAAACAGAAGGCGCAGCATCAGAAGGTGGCAGAAAACCTTCCATATGGGACCATTGGTTCGAAATAAATCCAGACCGTTTTCATAATGGAGTAGGACCAGAACATACATCAAATTTTTATCATCAATATAAAGAAGATATTGCATTAATGAAAGAAACAGGTCATAATTCATTTCGTACATCTATTCAGTGGTCGCGACTTATTCCAGATGGAATTGGCGAAGTGAATCAAGAAGCTGTAGACTTTTATAATAATGTAATAAATGAAATGTTAGATAAAGAAATAGAACCATTTATGAATCTATTCCATTTTGATATGCCACTATCTATGCAAGAAATTGGTGGATGGGAAAATAGAAAAGTAGTAGATGCATATGTAACTTTTGCTAAAACATGTTTTGATTTGTTTGGTGACAGGGTTAAATACTGGTTTACTTTCAATGAACCAATCGTTCCTGTTGAAGGTGGATACTTGTATGATTTCCATTACCCAAATATAGTAGATTTCAAAAGAGCGGCACAAGTAACCCACCATACTATTGTTGCTCATGCAAAAGTAGTAGAAGAATATCGTAAAGCTAATCTAGTTGGTAAGATTGGAATTATTTTAAATTTAACACCTTCTTACCCACGTAGCCAGAATCCAGCAGATGTTAAAGCAGCTCATATAGCTGATTTGTTTTTCAATCGTAGCTTCTTAGACCCTGCAATTAAAGGAGAATATCCAGCAGATTTAATAGAAATATTATCTGAAAGAGATTTACTTCCAGAAGTTTTAAAAGAGGATATGGAAACTATTAAAAACAATACAATTGATTTACTTGGTGTGAATTACTATCAACCACGTCGTGTTAAAGCTAAAGAGCATATGGTAAATCCATCAGCACCGTTTATGCCTGAACATTTATTTGATAATTACATCATGCCTAATCGCAAAATGAATGTACATCGTGGTTGGGAAATTTGCGAAAAAGCTATTTATGATATGGCAATTAACATTCGTGATAACTATGGCAACATTCCATTCTTTATTTCAGAAAATGGTATGGGCGTAGAAGGAGAAGAAAAATTCCGTAATGAAGAAGGTTATATTGAAGATTTATATCGTATAGAATTTATTCAAGGCCATTTAAAATGGTTGCATAAAGCTATAAATGAAGGTTCAGATTGTTTAGGCTACCACTTATGGACCTTTATGGATAACTGGTCTTGGTCTAACTCATATAAAAATCGCTATGGTCTTGTTGAAGTCGATATTAATAATGACTTCAAACGTACAGTAAAACAATCAGGTAAATGGTATAAAGAATTATCTGAAAATAATGGATTTTAGTTATATAAAAAAACAAAAAACCTTATAACTAAAGTCGCTTTTTAAAAGCGACAAACTGCGGAAGCGTAGCTTCCGCATAATCAATATTTCAAACTACAACTAACTATAATATATAACTTCAGGGGGAAATAATTATGAATATTTTATTAGCATGTTCGGCTGGAATGTCTACAAGTTTATTAGTTACAAAAATGCAAGCAGTAGCAAAAGAAAGAGGGATAGAAGGCAAAATCTGGGCTGTATCTGCAGACGTAGTAAACGCTCATGTTGATGAAGCGGATGTATTACTCTTAGGACCACAAGTACGTTTCTTACTCAAAAAAATGCAAAAACTAGGAGAAGAAAAAGGTATCCCAGTAGATGTAATTGACGTAGTTCACTATGGTAGAATGAACGGAGAAGCAGTACTTGACCAAGTTGATAAACTTCTAAAAAAATAAAAGATTAAAAGGTTAAAAACCGTGGAGGCGTTGCCTCCACACCACCACAAGCGCAGCGCGCTTGACCGCTTTTAGCATGCGCTTTGCGCATGCGTTTTATATTAATTATTTGAGCTGTATTATATGGTAGAAATACATAAACTTAGGCAAGCGTACTTGTCGGGTTAGTGGGAAATCTCACAATATACTAGGGAGGTTGCGACATGGAAACTTCGTTTCAAATTATTTTAAATGCGGGAAATGCTAGAAGTTCTGCAATGGAAGCAATTGCATTTGCAAAAGAAGGTAACTTTGATGAAGCAAATCAAAAGCTAGAAGATGCAAAAAAAGAAATAAGTGATGCTCACCATTTTCAAACAGACCTTATTCACGCTGAGGCAAGAGGCGAAAGTATAGATATGAATGTGATTTTAGTTCATGCGCAAGACCATTTAATGACTGCAATGGTAGTAAAAGATATGGCTATTGAATTTGTTGAATTATATGAAAAATTCGCTGAATTAAAAAAATAAAAAAAGACCTTGGAAGCATTCATTCCAAGGTCTTTTTTTATTAAAACAAATGCATAATCCCTACCTAAGAACCTGTTTAGAATCTTGAGGCTCGGCCTCAAACTCCGCAAGGGTTTCACCCTTGACCCGCAAATCTTCAACTACGTCGAAGATTATTAAAGTTTTTTGCTATACTTTTTTTCAAAAAAATATAAAAATCTTTTGATTTTAGAGCAAAAATAGATTCATTCAAAAGATTTTAAACAGGTTCTAAAAAGGAAGGACATAATCCAAAATGTCTAGCGACAGTAATAATATCTCATTACTGTATAATACAGATAATATAAGCCCAATAAACATAAAAGGTACGAATGCTAGTTCATACCTGATAGACTTTTTCTTTACAAATATTAAAAATATACCGTATATCGACGCTATTGTCATAGATAAAAATGCTGTTGTAAATATCATTTGTGACCCCAGTAAGAGACCACTAACCGCAAATAATTTAATATCTCCGCCACCAAACCCTTTACCAAATGAGCTTGCTACAAGAAGTGGAGCACTTACTAGAAGCATACCTCTTATACTATCCATTACAAAAAAATGATAGTTTCGATAAATAAAAAGATTAAACAATCCTAACACTAATAAGAAAAAATTAACTTTATCAGGAACAACCTTATAACTTATATCAATATAAACTAAAAATAAAACCAACGATAAAAATATGTAATATATACTCACATGAATGTTTAACCCTAAATTTCTGTATAGCAAAACAAATAATAATCCATTTAAAATTTTTATAAATGGATATTCAGGTTCAATTTCTAAATTATTTAAAGCAAATTTTTTTATACATATATTCAGCGGATAAGTAAACACCATTCCGAATAAAAAAACCATGAAAAAACTCCACATTTTTAGTGCCGCCTTTCAAAATTTAATAAAACCTTGGGGCGTTGCCCAAGACTCGCCTTAGCCCCACAAACTTTGTAAGCAAGCGCATTCGCGCTTGCAAAAAAAGCGGTCAAGCGCGCTGCGCTTGTCGGGGTATTGGGGCTGAAAGCCCCAAGGTCTTAATCTTTTAATCTTTTGACTTTGGTACTGAGAAATCATAAAAAAAGCGTATCGGCTAAATTTATATAGTCAACCGATACGCCTGAACGAAAATTCCTTAACACTGCTACCGAAAATGAGATATGCCCCAAAGTAATAGCTAATTTTCATAAGTTACCACGTTGGGGACGCAAAAACCTATAAAAATTAAACCACTACTAATACAATGACGCTACAAGCAAATAGACAACGTTGCTTGTAAAAACAATTCCATTATTGTATAATAATCTCTGGTTACAGGTGGCGGGAAATCCGTTTGTTACTGTTTGGGTTGAAACTGTGGCAAGGTAGTTGGATCTCGTAAATCTAACTATCCTCTGTAATCCCTATTAAATTTTTGTTGATTTAAAACTGGAACTCATTTACTTTAACTTCCTGATGTAACAAAACTATTATAACAACTATTGGCAAAAAGTCAATAGTAAATATATTAAGAATATACTTAATTGCAACGGAAACCGTAAGACATTAAAATCTTGAGGTGTTACCCAAGGCTCACCTTAACCCCGTAAACTTTGTAAGCAAGCGCGCTGCGCTTGTCGGGTTTGGGCTGAAAGCCCAAGGTCTTTATAACTGCCTTATATGCTATTAACTATAAAAACGCAGGTAAGCCTGCGTTTTTATTTTTTTGAATTTGATTTTTTAAAAGGGAGATACTTTCATGCTTAGTAAATTATTAGAAATAGCTAAGGAACAAAAAGCAAGTGACTTGCACTTTAGTGCTAGTGCAAAACCTAAAATAAGAATTGATGGTTCTTTAGTTAATATAGAAGATAGCGAAATTTTACATCCTGACGAAATAAAAGATGTAGCATACTCTATACTAACTAAAGAAAATAAAGACGCACTTGACTTAAATGGCGATGTAGATTTCGCATGTGATTTTGATAACTCAAGGCTAAGAGTAAATATTTATAAAGAACAACAAGGACTATCCATCGCAATTCGTATTTTACCTAAAGAAATACCCACACTTGTAGACTTAAGTATGCCGAATATTATAAAAGAAATAGCATCTTTAAAAAGAGGTTTAGTTCTTATAACAGGTGCAACTGGAAGCGGAAAATCTACAACATTAGCAGCTATACTTGATTACATAAATACTACTAGAAAAGAGCATATTATTACAATAGAAGACCCTATAGAATACATACACACTCATAAAAATTGTATTGTAAATCAAAGAGAAGTAGGCCGAGATGTTACATCTCTTGAAAGAGCATTAAGATCCTCGTTACGCCAAGATCCAGATATAATATTTTTAGGTGAAATGCGAGATATGAAAACTACACAAACTGCACTTACAGCCGCTGAAACAGGACATCTCGTATTTTCAACTTTGCATACAAATGGAGCTGCAGATTCTATAAATAGAATAATAGATATGTTTCCACATGGCGCACGCGAACAAATAAAAACACAATTAGCTTCAACCCTTAAAGGCGTTATAACTCAAAGGCTAATAAAAAAAGATAATAGTATAGGTAGAGTAGCTGCTTTAGAAGTTATGATAGTTAATCAAGCAATTAAAAATCTTATAAGAGAAGATAAAACACATCATATAAATCAAACAATACAAACACATATGAATATTGGAATGCAATGTATTGATCACCGTCTTGCGCAACTACACAAGAAAAAAATAATCTCTTACGATGATGCAATTGCACACTGCACTGACATAAATGTTTTCAAACAATTTTTATAGAAAATAAAAACTTTTGATTTTCCTATTGACAAGTTTTAAAATATTTGATATAGTAGTATATAGTTTCGTGGAGAAGTACTCAAGTGGCTGAAGAGGTGCCCCTGCTAAGGGTATAGGTCGTTAACGCGGCGCGGGGGTTCAAATCCCCCCTTCTCCGTTTCATAAAAAACGAATTAGTATTTTGCTAATTCGTTTTTTTGCGCGAAAAATTAAAAAAGATAACAATTAAAAGATTTAGACTTTGGGGCTACTCGTCAAGGCCCGCCTTAACCCCAGCAAGCCAAGCCGCATTTGGCCGCTTTTTTAGCATGCGGTTTGCGCATGCTTTATTTCTACTGCTATAGCTTAAAAGTTTATTTATAGTCAAATGCGTATGAAATAGTAATAAATAATTAAAAGATTAAAAATCAAAAGATTTCACACTTTTTTGAAAAAAAGTGTGGCAAAAAACTTTAACAACAACCACGTAGTGGTTGCTAAAAAGGGTCAAGGGTGTAACCCTTGCAGAGGCGTGAAGGCGAGCCTTGACGGAGTCTCCACGGTTTTAATCTTTTACTGTTTCATTTGCAATCGACTATATTATAAATGTAACAAGTCCAGATACCATCACACCTATTACGAAAAGACAAAAACCGCTTAAATAAAAGCCTTTATCACATCTGTTATACTTTACAAAAAATTTAGATGAAGGTATAATATTGTATTAGAAAGGAGGTTTTAAAGTTTATGGACTTTACTAAAAACTTGGATAAAACAATGCAGGCCCTATCTGCAAATGGTGCTTTTTTAACTTGTAGAACTCGTAACAAAATAAATGCTATGACTATTAGTTGGGGATACGTTGGATCAATGTGGAATAAACCTTATTTTATGGTAATGGTAAAACCTAATCGTTATACTTTTAGATTGATTGAAAGGGTTATGAACTTCACAGTTTCAGTTCCTTTTGATGTTATGAAAGATGAGCTTAGAATATGTGGTACTCAAAGTGGTGAGCATATTAATAAAGGAGACATAGTTCATTTTATTCCATCTAAACAAGTTAACTCACCTGTTATCGCTGGATGTCAAATGTACTACGAGTGCGAGATAAACTACTCAGAAAAACTTGACATGCGTTCTATACCTCAAGAATTATTAAAGGCTCATCATAGCGATTCGGAATATCATTATATGTATTTTGGTCAAATAGTTGATTGCTATGAAGGCGATGATTCACATAAACGCCACGAGATCTTTTAATTAAATATTATAATTACTATATCAGGTAAATAAAAAATGCTCTTGAGGATTACCTCAAAAGCATTTTTTATTTACCTTCTTTTTCTTTTTCCTTTGCTTTTGCCTTTTTTTCTTTTGCTAACGCTTTCATTTCTTTAGGCGATTTCATGCCTTTCATATTAGTTATATATATTCCTGAAATATCTACTTTCACACTTTTTTTTATTGGCAAAGCGTCGTAAACATTTTTATCGCATATAAAAGTAATTATTTGCGGCCCTACTTTAGCCGTTACTAATGGCATTTTTATAAAATTACTCCGCTTAGGTAATTGATCAAGAACTAGTTTTGGTAATTTTGAATCAGCTGGTTTTTCCTTTTTCTTATCTATAACATATATTGTTGTTGTCTGGCTAGTGCGCGATATAAGATCTTGTTGCTCACTCATTTTTTTGTACGCCCATTTGTTTAAGAAATAAAGACCCGCTCCGATACCACCTAAGGCAAATACCGCTATTAAAATAAAATCTAACACTTTTTTTCCACCTCTTTAATTATTGAAAAGTTTAAATCTTCATATATTGTACTACATTTATTGGAGATTCACCACTTTTTTATCCATTCTTCTTCTGAGACTTTTCTATATATTATTTTAACATTATTTTTTAATTATGCAAAGGTCTTATATAACTTGAAATCATAAAATTTTAGCATACAATTTTATCTTCTAATCAATAAAATTCTAAGTTTATAAAATACATATAAAGTATATACTAAGTTTGGAGGAACTGAATATGCTCAAAGAATCTTTAATATTATTATTTCAAGTTTTATTTATAATAAATATGTTTTTTGCTGTAACGATTATTTTATTTGATCGTAAAACACCTGGTGTTACTTGGGCATGGCTAATGATCGTACTTTTTATACCTTTTTTAGGATTTATTATATACTTTGTTTTTGGATTTGATGGAAAAAAATATAAAGAGTTTGTTAACAAATCTAAATATGATGAGCAAATACTTGAAAAGTATTCTAAATTAAAATTAGATGAATTTTACGCCAGTTCTGAACTTGAAAAAAATATAGTAAAACTTAATTTTGCATCAAGTCACAGTAAATTAAGTACAAATAATGAAATTTTGATATATCATGAGGGTCAAGATAAATTCGATAATCTTATAAAAGATATAAATAACGCAAAAGATTATATTCACATGCAATATTATATTTTAAGAAATGATGATTTAGGTAGAAGAATTATTAATATATTAGCAAAAAAAGCTAGTGAAAATGTTGAAGTCAAACTTTTACTAGATGGAATGACTTCTAAGTTTATAGCTAAAAGAATACTAGCACCTCTTATAAGCTCCGGCGGAAAAGTAGAAATGTTTATGTCCCCACATTTTGTAAAAATCAATTTTAGGAATCACCGTAAAATATGTGTTATAGATGGTAATATAGGATATATAGGTGGATTTAATATAGGTAATGAATATTTAGGTAAAATTAAAAAGTTTGGACATTGGCGCGACTGTCATATAAGAATAAGAGGTAATGCTGTAAAAGATTTAGAATTAAGATTTATTATGGATTGGAATTATTCTTCACCTAATTTTAAAATTGATGTAAGTAAATTTTATTTTCCAAAAATAAATACTAACGATTTTTCACATATGCAAATTATTAGTAGTGGTCCAGACACTAAATGGTCAAGCATACAATACTTATATATTAAAATGATTTCAGAAGCTACTAAATCTATATATATACAAACACCTTATTTTATTCCTGATGATAGTATTTTTGAAATGCTCCGTATAGCATCTTTATCAGGTATAGACGTACGAATAATGATACCAGCATACCCTGATCATCCTTTTGTTTATTGGGCTGCATTATCTTATTTAGGTGAATTAATAGAATCTAATGTAAAGTGTTATAAATATGAAAGAGGTTTTGTTCATTCAAAGCTCGTGATTGTAGATGGTAAAATGGCTTCTGTAGGTACTGCTAATATGGATATACGCAGTCTTAAATTAAATTTTGAAATTAATGCTCTCATATATGATGAAAAACAAGTTGAAATATTAGAATCGCAATTTATAGAAGATATTTCTGATTCTAGTATCATGGATTATGAATGGTATCACGGGCTATCCACTACAAATAAAATTAAAGAATCTTTATGCCGACTTATTTCACCTTTGTTATAAATTTCTTGTATTTTAAATATGGTTGCTGTATACTAATCGTGAAACCATACTAAAATTTAGGGGGATTTTTCCATGACAGAAAAAGAAAAAATGTTAAATGGTAAACCGTATAATTCTTTTGATGATGAATTAGTTCGTGAGCGTCAAGTATCAAAAAATTATATGTTTGAATTCAATAATTTACACCCTTCTGATAAAGAAAATAAAGAAAAAATATTAAAAAATCTTTTAGGTACTGTCGGTAAAAATTTTCATATAAATCAGCCGTTTAGATGTGATTACGGTTACAATATATCTGTCGGTGATAATTTCTACACTAATTTTAACTGTACTATTCTTGATTGTGCTCAAGTTACTATTGGTAATGATGTTTTATTTGCACCAAATGTTAGTCTATTTACTGCTGGACATCCTATTCATTCAGAACCTAGAAACGCAATGTTAGAATATGCTTTTCCTATAACAATAGGTAATAATGTATGGGTTGGTGGCGGTGCTATCATAAATCCTAATGTAACTATTGGAGATAATGTAGTAATTGGCTCTGGTAGTGTAGTAACAAAAAATATACCATCTAATAGCGTAGCTGTTGGTAATCCTTGCAAAGTTATTAGAGAAATCACAGATGAAGATAAAGCTTATTATTTCCAAAAGTTAAAAATTGAAGAATAGAACGAAAAAAAAAGACCTTGGGCTTTCAGCCCAAACCCGACAAGCGTAGCACGCTTGACCGCTTTTTTAAAGAACGCGCTACGCACGTTCTTTTTTTAAGGACTTTTTCAGCGAAGCTGAAAGCGGGTCAAGGGTGTAACCCTTGCTGGGGTTTTGGGGCGAGTAGCCCCAAGGTCTTAATCTCTTGACTTTAAGTAGCAGTACCCACTTCTACTATCCTATCAGTAGGATGAGCAACTATTTCTACTTCTACAGACCACCTTTCGGTTTCCTCTCCATTAACTCTCCTAATATGATAAACTTCATTTGACTGACCAACTATGCCTATTTGAACTACTCGAGAAAAAGATATATGTTCGCTATCATTCGGAATATACTCTGTATTATATTGTAGAGTTTCTGCAAATATTAACTCTTCTTCTACATAAACATTTAAAAAAGGTATTATCACAGAAAGATTTATTTGGTCTCCAATCCTAATAGGCGTAGTTTGCGTAAGCCCTGGATTATAATCCATCAGCTCAGATAATGTCATACCTGCACGATCTGCTATAACGGATAATGTGTCACCTGCAACGACTTCATAAACCTGAATTTCTGAAGTTGTTGCAGTAAGCCTACTAAAAGCTAATTCTCCACTGATTATATCTTCGTCGTATACGAAATGTGGCATTACCTGCACATCTTCCAAAAATCCACTAGCCACAATATTTACTGACTCATTAATAAAAGGCTGTATTAAATCTCTATATATACCTTCTGCCTCTAGTACTGAGGACACTATTGCTACTTCTACACCTTCAACTAAAATACGTCCAGCTTCTACTCTGTATGTAAATTCTTCTGATACAGTTCTTATAGCATGTTCTAGTGTATTTACACTTCTTCCAAAAGAGTTAACAGCTCTGAAACTTACTTCTTCATTAACCGAAACATTTGTTCCAACTTGAGCTTTTAATGTGGCTACAGCAAGCCTCGTAAATTCTTCTTCTGTAGTTTCATTTGCCATGCTTATTACACTAACAGGTGCATTATCTATAAGTATTTCATATGCATTTCTGCGAGTTGAAAAAAATATAAGTATGGCAATTGATATAAAAACTCCTAATGCTGCAAATTTGTTACTATTATTGCCTACCAACTTCAAGCTTTCAAGAATAGAATAAAGTGTACCAAAAATTAAAGCAACTATTTTTCCTATTTTTGATCGGTGCTTTTTTCGTTTTTTACTTTTTTTAGTAGACCTTTTAGTAGCATCATTTGAGATTTTGAGGTTATTATTTTGTTTTTTAGAACCATTCCTACTACGTTTTTTACTCATTAGTAAAACCCCCCTCACAGTGTGTGGGTCGCATCAACATCAGTTAATTTTGTTGCAAAATACTAAAAGCTTCAACTTCTCTACTATCAAGTCTTAGCCTTACCCTTTGACCTATTCGTAAGTGTCCAGCACCCTCTAAACCATCCATAATATAATATCTCGAATGCGTGTTGTTGCTAAGTAAAACTATAGTTGTCATGCCTTGTGTCATATGTATTTCCTCTACAACACCATCCACTGTACTTCTTGTTCCAAATGCATAGGCTTCAATAATTAAAGAATGTTCTGTAATTAAATCAAGCGTATCACCTATACGTATCTCGTTCCAGTTTACAGCTCCTGAACCTTCTCGTGTTAATATAGCATCTTCTGCTATTGCAAATTCATATATTTCGCCATGTTCATCTAAAATTACAAATGTATTCGTGTTTAAAATAGTATTTTGAGTTCTGGATAACAATATACCTTCAAAATTTCTGCTTCTTTCCGCTACCTGTATATCGTAAACATGTGTGCCCCAAACTTTAGCAGTCACTATATCGTCTACTTGAATTTCTTCAAAAGCTATATCTTGTCTACCATGCCTAATTTCAAATTGCTGACCTAACGTATAACTTATAACTTGAGATATAACGCCACCGAGTGGCGTAAGCATTCTAAGTTCTATATCAACAGATCTATTTTCAGGATTCACACCCATAACTACACCTTGTATCGTTTGCAAAATTCTATTTTCTTGTGGAACCGCTGGTGCTGGTGCAGGCTCTGGTTGAGTTTCAGCTGGTGGCACTGGTAAAGTTTCAGCTGGCGGTACTGGTGATGGTAAAGTTTGCACTGGTGGTGATGGTGGTACTGGCAAAGTCTGCGCTGGTGGCACATTACTTACTGGTGTATCATTTGCTGGCGCATCATTTGCACGAATTTCAACTATTACACCATTACTTAAAAAAGCTGAGATTTCCATACCTTGCTCTAAATCGCTAAAAGTTGTGAAAAAATTATTAACAAATATCACAGCATCATCACTTAATCTGCGTATAACAATTTCATCCGCGCTAGTACGTATTTGCACAGAGTTAAGGCTTGGATGCAAAACAGCTAATGAACCCGAAATCACTTCTAAATTCGTCTGATTCATTTCATTGTTAACAGGATCACCTATTAAACCTCTAAGGTGTAATGCTCTATCAAGCATTACAGCAAATGCCGCTCTTGAAACCGCTTCATTAGGGTTAAAATTATTGTTTGAATCTCCAGAAACTACCCCATTCGCTCTTAAAAAGTAAACGTAATGTCTGTTTTCTGGATCTATATAAGTATCATCTGAAAAAAGTTGTGCATACGACCCTTCAGCAGCTACATCTGACATACCTATAAGTCTAACCAAAAACACTGCTGCTTCCTGTCTTGAAAGCGCACGCAACTGCTCTTGACCATTATTAATAACTATAAAATGATTTAAATCATCTTCTGTTAATATTCCCATATCAAGTAAAAATGCTATTTCTCTATTAGCTGTAGGATTCCATCTAACGAATCTATTATTTCTGGCTTGTAATAATGCTTGGTTGTTGCGATATGTATTTTCAAAAAAGATTTCTTCTTCTGTACTTAAATTAGTATGTCTAAAACCAGAAACTGTTGCAAGAATCCTAGATGTTTCAAATTTATCCATAGGACTATTCGGCCTATATTCTCCCATTATATTACCAACCATGTAACCTCTATCTGAAACATTTAAAATAGCTGAATGCGCCCAATGATCTGTTGGAACATCAACATAACGCTGGCTCGCAAAAACCGTGCTACTCGTTCCGATTATTATTGCCATAGCTATAGATGCTGACTTTAATTTTCTTTTAAAGTTCATTAAAAAAACCCCCTAAATAGATTTTAGTGTACAAACTCTAGTTAACATAAAACAATCCCTCTCATTTTCAACGTACTGAGGGCTTTAGAATAGTTCACAGTATGTACTAATTTTAGTGTATGTACATCAATAATTCAAGTGCTTCATACTAATTTTAATGCGTCTGTAACAAAAAACCAACATAAATGTTGGCTTTCTGTCATAAAGTATTATTTATCTTGTAATTTCAAAGCTTTAATAAGGGCACTTTCTTGATTTTGTATATGTATAACAGCAGCTTCGCCAGCCCTTTTTGCATCGCCTTTCATTATAGACAAAACGATTTCGTTATGTTCTTTAACTATATTTCTAAGATATGATTTATCTCTAATATATAGTACTCTATATCTATAAATTTGCTCTTTTAAATTATTGATAATTTGTATAAGCTTTTCATTTTGTGTAGATGCAAATATTATATCGTGAAATTTGATGTCAGTTTGTATCACACTAATAGTATCATTATTAGATACAGCTTCACTAAATTCTTCCCCAACTTCTTTTAACTCTTTTTTATCAGATTCAGTCATTTTTTGGCAAGCTATTCGGGTAGCAAGTTCATCTAAACTAGCCCTTATTTCTAATAAATCCTGTATATCTTTCGTACTTATTACTTTCACTACCGCGCCTTTTCTTGGAAGTATATCAATAAAACCTTCCATTTCAAGTTTTCTAAGTGCTTCTCTTACAGGCGTTCGACTCACCCCTAGCATTTCGGCAAGCTCAACTTCCATTAACCTTTTCCCTGGTGCAAAGCCTCCTGATAATATAGCAGTCCGCACATTATTATAAACCAAGTCCCTAAGTGGTAAATAATTACTTAAACTTACTTCTTCTAATCCTACTATATCTTTATCCACGTTTACTTCTCCTTGCACGGTTAAAAATTCCAGTAAGGTAAATTTCTTTTACACCTTGCATATTTAATTTTATTTCTTTAATAGCACAACACGCATCTTCTTTTGTTTTAAAATATCCAAAAACAGTCGGGCCGCTACCGCTCATAAGGGCACCTATAGAATTATTGTTATACATAACTTTTTTTATATCTTGTATTATCGGATATTTTGTTTCCGTTACTGTTTCTAGTACATTACAAAAACCGCTTGATATACTATTAATATCCCCATTTTCTATATCTTTAATCATTTTATCTATATCAGGTCTTTTTTCAATATTATTAAAATTTAAGCTTTCAAAAACACTAGCTGTAGAAACGCTTATATTTGGCTTCACAACTAGAACTAAAACAGAAGGATGAGAAGGTAACTCTGTTAATTTTTCGCCTATTCCTTCTGCTAAAGCTGTACCTTGAACTATACAATAAGGAACATCCGCACCTAAACTTTTACCTATATCTAATAATTCATCATTTGATATGCGTAAGTTAAATAGTTTTTTCATTCCTACCAGTGCAGCGGCACAATCTGCGCTTCCTCCAGCAAGTCCTGCTGCTATCGGTATGTTTTTCGTAATTTCTACATATACTCCGCCTACATCATAATTTCTTTGTATCAAATCAACAGCTTGATATACTAAATTTTTTTCGTCAGTAGGTAGTTGTTTTATATTTGTCCTAATTTCTAATTTCGAGCTACTAATTTTCTTCATAAAAACTTCATCATGCAATCTTAACGTTTGCATAATCATTCTTAAGTTATGATAACCATCTTCTCTTTTATTAATAACATCTAACGCCAAATTTATTTTAGCATTAGCTTTTAAATTAATATAATCCATCTTCTACCTCAATTTTGTTAACTCCAGTTAAAATTTTTGACAATCCCATAGATTTAAGCTTGATTATATCACGAGTCAATATTCAAAGTCAAAAGATTAAGACCGTGGGGCTTCCGCCCCACCACTCCGACAAGCGCGTACGCGCTTGCTTTTTTGTGTCCCATTTCAGGCATTAAATTAGTAGACAATAAAAAAAACTTAGGCGTAGCCTAAGCGTCAAAGTTTTTTGCACCGCTTTTTTACAAAAAAGCGGTTGGGTTTGGGCAACGCCCAAGGTCTTAATCTTAAAGACCTTGGGGCTACTCACATTTTTAATTTACATATAAACATCAAATACCAAAAAACAGCACAAAAAAGCAAGCACGTATGTGCTTGCTTAAAAAAGCGGTCAAGCGCGCTGCGCTTGTCGGGTGTGGGCTGAAAGCCCACGGTTTTAATCTTTTAATCTTTATATCATGTATTCGTCTTTTTTTGCTGGCTTTGCGTCTAGTTCTTTTTTCTTTTCTTCATACCCTGGTCTACCGAACATTGCATACGTTGCATTTTTACCTTCTTCAACACCTGGTTGATCAAATGTATTAATATTCATAAGCTCACCCGCAAAACTTGTAGCTACTTCAAAGAAGTATAATACTTGCCCTATAGTAAACTCATTAACTTCTGGTAAAGTTATTGTCATATTTAATTTTTCTGATTTTAATAAAGCGTACTCAGTCGCCATTTGCTCAACTTGTATAAGCTTGTTTTGAGTAGTGCCACCTAAGAAGCCAAGACTTGGCATATCTTCGTAAATTTTAGGGATTTCCACAGTTTCTCTATATCTGTCTACGCCCATTAAAATTATTATTTTGTCAAAAGGACCTTCTGTATAAAGCTGTACTTGTGAATGCTGATCTGTAGCACCTAATGCTTTAACTGGTGTTGTACCTACATTAACTACATTACCATCATTGTCATATCTTTTGCCTAATGATTCAGCCCAAAGCTGTGCATACCAATCTGACATGAATTTTAAGCTATCTGCATATGGCATTAAAACACCTATGTTTTTACCTTGTTCCATGCTGATATAATTTAATATAGCATACATAAAAGCTGGGTTTTCAGATATATTTTCTACTTTTGTAATCTCGTCCATGTAAGCCGCACCAGCTAAAAGTTCTTCTATATCTATACCACAAAAAGCTGCTGGTAAAAGTCCTACTGGTGTTAATTGTGAAAATCTTCCGCCTACACCTGCTGGAATAACAAACGACTTGTACCCTTCTTCTTTAGCTATTTTCACTAAGTTACCATTAGCTATATCTGTTGTACATACTATATTGTTTTTAGCTGCTTCTTTACCCATTTTTTCTTCTAGCATGTTTTTAATTATCATAAATTGGCTCATTGTTTCTGATGTACTACCTGATTTACTGATAACGTTGAATAAGCATTTAGTTACGTCTATAACCTGAAATAAATATACAAGTCTCTCAGGATCTACATTATCTACAATATATAATTTAGGAAAACCATTTCTTTTTTCTTTTGATATTTCGTTATAATATGGGTGATTTATAGCCTGTTGTACAGCCATAGGCCCTAAAGCTGAACCACCTATACCTAAAACTACAAAAGCATCTATATCATCTTTTTTAGTATTTACGTAATCTTTTATTTCTTTTACAACTTCAGCTTGGTTGTATGGTAAATCTCTAAAATCCATACCGCCATTTTGACGTTTCTCTACCATTGCTTTTTTTGCTAACTCAATTTTATCACTTATCTTGTCTATATCAGCTTGTTCTATACCTTGTTCACCTATTAAATCTTTCATCATGTTGTTATAGTCAAGTCTTATTTTCATGCTTTCTTTAAAATCATTTCCTTCATAGCGTTTTGTCATTATTTTTTCCTCCATATCCAAATTAAATTAAACAGTAGGTATTTTATTTTTGTACATATTTGGTGCAACACTTTTTTCAAAGTCTTGTAAATTATAGCACAAACCACTCATGCATAAAAGTACTCATTGATAAATTTTCTTATTCTACTACCATTTGGAATCTTTTCCTACTAATTTTTATCAAAAGTACTTGACGTGTCGTAGTAGTTCATGATACTATAACTACATCGTCAGACATAGTAGTTATTAAAGGGGTGATTTTTTGAGTGATATCACAATCAGTAGTGATATTATGCGTGGATATATTGATTTAATAATCCTTCGGGTACTTTGCGATGAAGATTCCTACGGATATGCAATCTCCAAAAAAGTTACAGACATATCAGGAAATAGTTATACAATGAAAGAGACAACGCTATATTCGGCATTTTCACGCTTAGAAAAACTAAAATATTTAAGCTCTTACCCTGGTTCAACTTCAGGCGGTCGTGAGCGAACATATTATACTTTAACAGAAGAAGGCTTACAGTATTATCGCCATAAATGTAATGAATGGACAGCTACACAAGAGCTAATCTCAAAATTTATTATTAGTGAAAGGAATGATAGTAATGGAAATAATCAAAAACTATCTTGATAATGTGTTCGCGGGCTACCCTCAGACAAATGAAATTCAAGCATTAAAACAGGATATGCTAACTAATATGGAAGATAAATATACGGCACTTAGAGATGATGGTAAAAGTGAGCATGAATCTGCCTATAGTATAATAGCCAACTTTGGCAACATTGAGGAAATAGCTACAGAACTAGGATTAAATGCTGAAACTAGTGACGACATAGAGGAAGCTATTTCCCTGAACTGGGATGAAGCGAAAACTTATTTAGAGAAATCCAAAAGAAGTGGACTATTAACAGGTTTTGGTGTTGGGCTAATTATATCAGGCGTTTCTTCTGTTGTCCTTTTTGATAATCCTTTTATTCTTTTTTTAACAATAGCAATATCTATAACATTATTTATAAAAAGTGGATATAAAATGGAAGTATATAAATCGTACGCCAAAACATTTGTTCATCTTGATACAGATACCCGCGAAAGAATTGAAAAAGATTATGATGAGTTTAAATCCCATCACATCAATACAAATATAATTGGGGCTGTTTTAATTATACTATCAATAGGAGCGTTTACAATTATCGAATTTCCTGTCACACTTTTTTTAAATATAGTAGGACTTTCAATATTTTTATTTATCACATCTGGTTATCAAAATTCTGCCTTTAATATTCTGTTGGGTAAAGGAGATTATTCTAACAAAGAGGCAAATGAAAAGTATGACCGAATCCTTGGTACTTTTTCTGTAATTTATTGGCTAATCGTTGTGACAATTAATTTGTTTTTACTTTTTGTAGTTAATACCCCTCAGTTTTGGGTGATTTGGCCGATAGCAGGTGTTTTATTTGGAGCGATTTGTACTGGCATTTCTGTTTGGTGTGGAACAGAGGAAAAATTTTAAGTAAAAAGATAAAGACCTTGGGCGTTGCCCAAACCCAACCGCTTTTTTGTAAAAAAGCGGTGCAAAAAACTTTGACGCTTAGGCTTCGCCTAAGCTTTTTTTATTGCCTTACCAACTTAATGCCCAAAATGGGACACAAAAAAGCAAGCGCGAATGCGCTTGCTTAATACGCGGTCAAGCGCGCGTGCGCTTGTCAGGGGTGTGGGGATGAAATCCCCACGACCTTTATTTTTTGACTTTAATCTTTTACCTTTTGCCTTTTTCGTAAGGCTTACCAAGGGATTTAGGCGAAACAGACTTTCCTACGAAAAGAACAAGTATTGTTAAAGTTAGTATATAAGGCAACATCGCAATGATTTCAGAAGGTACTTGTGAATCAGATGCTCCTATTAAAACTACTAGAGCTTGTGCAAATCCAAAAACTAAACAAGCTCCAAGAACACCGTGTGGTGTCCATTTCCCGAAAATAACAGCAGCAAGAGCTATAAATCCACTACCAGAAATAACTGTAGGTGTGAAAACAGAAACTATAGCTAAAGAAAATGCCGCTCCACCAAATCCTGCTAAAATCCCTGATGTTATAACACATAAATATCTAATTAATTTAACATTGATACCTAAAGTATCTGCTGCTTCTGGATGCTCACCTACAGCTATTACTCTAAGTCCCCATTTGGTTTTATATAAAAATATATACATTAAAGCCGTTAGTATAAATGCGATAATAACCGTGCTATCCATGTTTAATGTCATTAAAAGAAGGTTATTATCTGGATTATCTATTCCTGAAAGAATACGTGGTAATCTGTTAGGTACAGGTCTTGACATAGTCGAGTCAAAAAATACTCTACTTAAAAATATAGCAAGCCCAGGGCCAATGAAGTTAAGAGCTATACCAGAAATAGTTTGGTTACCTCTGAAAGTTATTGCTGAAATAGCGTGGAAACATGCCAGAAATCCACCAGCAAAACCAGCTGCTAAAAAGCCTAACCACGGATTGCCTGTAGTATATGCAACGAGCGCACCTGCAAATGCTCCGATAGTCATTATACCCTCTAAAGCTAAGTTAACAACTCCAGATTTTTCAGCTATAACTCCACCAAGACCTGCCAAAATAAGTGGAGCGGAATACATCAAAGTAATATTTATAGCAAGTAGTATATTAGTCATCTCTATCTTCCCTTCTTATTTAGCTTGTCTGATAAAATTATAAATATTGTACGCATTCCTAAGAAAAATACTATTGTACCAACCATTATATTTATAATTTCACTAGGCACACCATGTACACTTTGAATACGGCTACCACCATACTGCATACCACCAAAAAATAAAGCTGAAAATATATTTCCTATTGGATTGGCATTAGCGATAAGCGCAACTGAAATACCGTTAAATCCAAAGTTTTCATGAGCGGCAAGTATAGAAATAGTATTTGGGCTAACTCCAGTTATGAAAACTGCACTAGCAAGACCAGATAAAGCACCAGATATAAACATAGATAAAATAATATGTTTTTTAACATCTATTCCAGCAAATTCAGCAGCGTCTTTATTTGAGCCAACTGCTTTCAATCTATATCCTAAAGTTGTTTTATTTAAAACAAATCTCACAATAATAGCAGCTGCAATTGCTATGAAAATACCAAAGTTTAAATCTGTTCTTAGTATTAATTCTCTTGTTAATTCGTTTTGACTAAGTGACGCTATTCCTTCTGGCGTATTTTTATATTGATGCATAAAAATTATATGCGCACTATCTTGAATTGCATGTGCTGAATTTGAATTAGGTCTTCTAAACATAGGTATATTTACATAGAAGTTATTAATTTCTAGTGCTATCCAGTTTAACATGATAGACGATAAAACTTCATGTATACCGTATTTAGCTTTTAAAAATCCAACAAAAGATCCATATAATCCAGCTATAAGCATAGCACCAATCATAACCACAATAGGATGTATTATTGGAGGCAAATTAAGCATGAATCCTAAAAATGAAGCGGCTATTGCACCCATAATAAATTGACCTTCTGCACCTATATTAAATAATCCTGTTTTGAATGCAAAAGTTACACTTAATCCTGTTAAAATAATAGGGGTAGACATTATAATAGTTTGCAACGTGAAACGTGGTCTTCCAAACACACCATAAACTAAACCTGTGTAGGCTTCAATGGGATTATATCCAAACGCAAGCAAAACTATCGCTCCAACAATAAAACCCATAAAAATAGATAAAGCAATACCAGTACTTGTTTTCTTTAAAAGGTCTGCCATTAACTTTTTCCTCCCGCCATTAAAAGTCCTAATTTATTTTCATCTACAGTTTCATCATTTTTTAAATATTCGGATATTTGACCGTTATATATAACTCCTATTGTATCAGATACATCTATAATTTCATCAAGTTCTAATGAAACTAGTAGTATTGCTTTGCCTTTATCCCTTTCTGCTATGAGCGATTTATGGATAAATTCTATCGCACCAACATCAACACCACGAGAAGGTTGTACAGCAATAAGTAAATCAGGGTTATTATTTATTTCTCGGGCTATAATAAATTTTTGCTGATTTCCACCAGATAATGCTCTTATCGGAGTTTTTTCACAGCCAGCTGGCCTTACATCAAATTCTTCTATTAGTTTAGTAGCATATTTATTAATTTCATCAAAATTTAGAATACCTTTATTTGAAAAGGGTTGCTTGTCCTGTTTTCCTATAACGCCATTAAGCTCTACAGAAAAATCAAGAACCAAACCACGTTTATGTCTGTCTTCATGTATAGTTGAAATTCCGCTTTCTATAACATTTTTGGGTGTGGTATTTTGAATTTCTTTATTATTTATTTTAATAGTGCCTTTTGATACTTCTGTTAAACACGTAATAGCTTCTACAAGCTCTTTTTGTCCGTTGCCTTCTACGCCTGCTATTCCTAGTATCTCGCCTTTACGTACGCTAAGGTTTAAATTTTTTACTTTTTCTACTCCACTTTTATCTATTACTGTTAAGTTTTCAATCGAAAAAATAACTTCTTTAGGTTTAGCTTCTTCTTTATCAATATGAAGATTTACACTTCTACCTACCATCATAGAGGCAAGGTCTTGTTCTGTAACATCGGCTACGTTAACTGTATCTATATATTGCCCTCTCCTAATGATTGTGCATTTATCTGAGGTTTGTTTTATCTCTTTTAATTTATGGGTTATTATGATAATAGTTTTATTATCTTTTATTAAGTTACGCATAATTGTCATAAGCTCAGATATTTCTTGAGGAGTTAAAACCGCTGTAGGTTCGTCAAATATAAGTATTTCTGCACCCCTATATAGAATTTTCAAAATTTCAATACGCTGTTGCATACCAACTGATATATCTTCAACTTTTGCTTCAGGGTCTATAGAAAGCCCATACTTTTCAGATAAATCAGTTATTTCTTTTATTGCTCTTTTTTTATCCAAAAACCCAAATTTACTTGTTAATTCATCGCCCAAAATTATATTTTCAGCTACTGTCAGATTATCAACTAGCATAAAATGTTGATGGACCATTCCTATACCCAATTTAATTGCTGATGTAGGATTTTTTATATTTTCTTTTTTTCCATTTATGTGTATTTCTCCTGTATCAGCCGTATACAAGCCGTATAATACATTCATCAGTGTAGATTTACCAGCACCGTTTTCACCTAAAAGGGCGTGTATACTACCTTTTTTGACGTTTAAATTGATATCTTTTATAGCACAAAAATCTCCAAAATATTTTGAAATATTCTTCATGTTAACGGCATCAGACAAAATAAAGCCTCCAATCTAAAAATTATAACTAATAACTTGTATTCATAAATTAAGACCTTGGGGCTATCCACAAGGCATTGCCTTCAAACCCCGACAAGCGCAGGGCGCCTGACCCCTTTTAAACAAGTACATTCGTACTTGTTTATTAATATTTTGCAAAAAAACCAGAGTGTAATTGAATATTAATAATGGGTCAAGGGTGAAACCTTTGCAGAACCCCCGACGGAGTCTCAAGGTTTTAAAAGCTTTTATCTCTTCATGAATACAGGTTCTAAATTCAAGAAAAAGACCTTGAATGCACTAACTAAGGCAATTGCCTTAAAGCCTCTGCAAGGTTTTTTTCTGTTGACCACCATAGTAGCCACTAATGTGGCTGCTATTTTTTAATTATTTATTGTTAATTTTCATACTTCATTGGTGATATAATAAAATTCATTATTGATATATCATAACATATAAAACCTACAAAAGAAAAGGCTAATGCCAAAGCATTAACCTTTTGTCAACCTACATTGTATAACAGATGATATCAAAATTCCTAGAGTGTATTCATGAAATCGTTGAATTCTGCTTCATTAGCTGGAACTGAAACTTCTCCGTTTATAATTCTATCACTAACTTCCATTGTAGCATCAAATACTTCTCTTTCTACAAGCTCTGCAGTACCACCATCAAAAGGAGTTAAGCCAACACCTTCTTCAGCTAAACCGTAAACTAAAGTAGTTCCACCTAGGTTTTCTAAATTTGCTACTCTTTGAGAAACATCATATATAGCTTCACCTACGAACTTCATAACAGATGTAATCATGTTGTTTGGCGCTAAATCACGTTGATCTCTATCTACACCAATAACAAATCTATTCATATCTATAGCTGTATCAATAACACCTTGACCTGCACCACCTGCTGCTGCAAATATTATATCAGCACCATTTGCATACATAGTAGTTGCAATCGCTCTTGCTGCCGCATCATCAAAGAAGTTACCTACATATTGAACTGCTACATCTATATCAAAACCATGTACTGCTGCTGCATATTCTGCACCTGCTCTAAAACCAAACTCAAATCTATCTATTACTAAACCTTGCATACCACCTATGAAACCTATTTGTCCTGTTTCAGAAGTTCTAGCAGCCATATATCCAGCTAAGAAAGAAGCTTCATTTTCTCTAAAAACAACATTTATAATATTGTTTGGAGTATCTGCGCCAAAATCAAAGTCTATTATACCATACATTTGCTGTGGATTAATTGCTGCAGCCTGTGAAAGAGGTACTTCAGTTAAAAATCCAATAGTCCAAATTATATCTTTATCTAAGTCAATCATCATATCAAGATTAGGTCCAATTGCCGCTTCATTTGCAGACTCCATATTACTGATTCCTGCACCCGTACTAGCCTGAAGTCTTTGTAAGCCTTCCCAAGCAGATTGGTTAAATGATTGATCGTTTATTCCACCTTGATCTGTAATCATTCCTATTGCAAAGTCAGATAAATCTACATTTGAATCAGCAACTGTTACATTATCTGTCACTGGCGGTAATGCGGCTTGATTAGATGCCGCTGGCGTTTGTGGTTGATTTTGTGCTGGTGCCTGTGCTTGCTGATCATTGCCCCCACATGCAACAACTGTTAATGACGTAGCTAAAATAGCAAATAATGATAAGAATCTTTTCATTTTCTTATTTCCTCCCATTTTTTCGGTTTTAGTTTTAGTTTAAATCTGATGGTCCAAAGCTGTGCGGAAAAATATCTTTAAATAGATATTCTTTATAGTTATCTCTATCTTTAACTATTATAATTTTAAATGTTTCTGAACTACAAAATTCAGCCATGACTTGTCTACAAACACCGCAAGGATAGCAGAAATCCGCATTTTCATCATCATATCCACCTGCAATTGCTATAGCCTCGAAGTTTCTTTCACCTTCAGATACAGCTTTAAAAAAAGCTGTCCTTTCAGCGCAATTAGTTGGAGAGTACGACGCGGATTCTATGTTACAACCTGTATATATTTTTCCTTCTTTAGTTAAAAGAGCCGCGCCTACTTTAAAGTTAGAATATGGTGTATATGCATTTTTTTTAGACTCTATAGCTAAATTAACGAGTTCTCTAATATGTACCATAAGCACCCCTAATATCCACTAGCATCTTCATCGTTCGCTAGTTTTACTATACGACTTGTCCCAAGTCTATCCGCACCAAGTTCTATGAATTTGATTGCGTCATCAATAGTTTTTATACCGCCTGCTGCCTTTATTTTTACATGACTCAAAACATGCTTTTTGAATAATTGGATATCTTCAAATGTAGCTCCTGATGTTGAAAAACCTGTTGAGGTTTTTATATACTCAGCCCCAGAATTACTAACAACGCTACACATCTTTATCTTTTCTTCGTCTGTTAACAAGCATGTTTCTATAATAACTTTTAATATATTATTTTTGGCTACTTTTTTTATTTCATTTATTTCTTTTTCTATCAAGTCAAATTCTTTGTTCTTAACCATACCTATATTGATAACCATGTCTATTTCATCCGCGCCGTTATCTATACAAGATTTGGTTTCAAAAACTTTAGTATCTGTGGTGCTGTATCCGTTAGGAAATCCTATTACTGTACAGATAGGTAAATTTCCTTTAGTGTATTCCTTAGCATATTTAACATAACTAGACGGAATACATACGGAAGCTACATTGTAGTTCATTCCCTCATCACAAAGCTTTTTAATTTCTTCGGTTGTTGTCACCTGATTTAAAAGGGTATGGTCTACAATTTTTAATATCTCACTTGTTTTCACACTACACCTCCTGCAAAAAAGATTTAAATTCCTAGAAAAATTACACAAAAATTTTTATATATTTTTTCTAGTGAAATAGTAACATTTTTTAGATTACTAGTCAATAGAACTTATATGGAAAGTGCATGAACAAAATGAAAACCGTGGGGCTTCCGCCCCACCACCCCGACAAGCGCACGCGCGCTTGACCGCGTCAAGTATGCGCTTTGCGCATACGTTAAAAATTCTTATTTTTTTATGAAATAAATATTTAGCAAAAGAAAAAACTGTGCATTTGCACGGTCTTAAAAATGCAGTCAAGGGTGCAACCCTTGTAGAGATGTGCGTTAAAGTATCACGATTTAAAATTAAAACACATGCCTATATTTCTTGACCAAGCCTTCGTGCCTCTTTAAGTTCTTCACGTCCTTCAATACTGTTTTTGCCATGAAGCCCAGAAGCAACAATAACTCCTGAATCCTCCCATTTTTTAAAGGGTAAGACTGATTTGTACATGGCGATTGCTGGTTCTGCACTCGATTCGTCTGAACACGTCAATAGTAAGACTGCTTGTTTCTTTGGCATTTTAACTCCAGTTAAAGCGGTTGTGCGGTCTAATGCTAACTTCAATTGCGCGCTTACACTACAGAAATAAACTGGTGAAGCAAAAACTACTACATCTGCATTTTGAATCGCACTTAATATTTGAGTCATATCATCTTTTTGAACACATACGCCCTTTTCTTTAAAACAATAAGCGCAACCATTACAGCCACTTATTGACATGTCGGCTACTTGAAATAAGGTGACTTTTTTCCCTGCTGATTTTGCTCCTTCGATAAATGAAGTAGCTAACGTATCTGTACTTTTACCTCTTCGTGGAGACCCAGCCAATACTACAATATTTTTACTCATATATTTTAACCTCCAAGTGAATTGAAATTTTAAATACAGAACATCTTGCCTTCATAACCGAATAATATTTTTATCTGCAAAAAAAGCAAGTGTGTCGCACTTGCTTACAAAGTTTTTTGCACCGCTTTTTTATAAAAAGCGGTTGGAAAATTGCAGTATACCAGAGTGGGCAACGCCCAAGGTTTTAATCTTTTAATCTTTAAAGTTGATTTTCTAGGACTTCTATTAATTCTCCCAGTTGATTGGCAGATAGACTAGGTATATGCGATGATATCTGAAAAACCATAGATTGTCGCCATTCTTCCATGCTGGCTTCCGTTGGCTCAAGCATTATTCCGTTTCTTATAGCTTCTTCTCTTTCTTTTTCGAGGAATAACCTTTCTACCTGAGTATCTGAAAGCATACCAGACTCAAGTATATCTTCAAGATTAAACATAAAATCCATTCTGAATGGCTGGCTATACGCTATACTTCTAAATTCTTCTGCATTACATCCAAGGACTGATGATAGCATTGTGGTTTCCTCAAAATAATTTTCAAACCAATAATTCCAATCCATACCTTGGGGTATTTGGTCTCGGGTCTGATATCGCAAGCTAATTGTAATCATATCAAAACTCATACTATTCCAGCCTGAAGCAGTTAATAAAACATTGCTAGAAACCCATTCATCAATATTTATATTTTCCATGTCGATAGGCTCTATTATTGGAGTGAGTTCTCTTAACTCTTGATAATTCGATAGCATGTTGTTCGTTATTTCTAATGTGTTACCATCAAAATTAAAATCTGTAATATTTAAACTTTCTAAAGCCTCATTAATAGGTATGAATCTATAAATTTCATCACTATTTTCTAGCGTAACATTCATCATATTTCTATTTATTTCTAAAGGCCAACTACCAGGTAGTAATATTTGCGTATTCACAGACTCCATACTTGCTATATTATTTGCAAGGACTGTAGTAGTTGTAGAACCTAGTACGCCAGCAAATGCAAATGCGGTTGTTAGAAGCATTGGTATTAATTTCTTCATTAATTAATTCCTCCTCTTTCTTTACTTTCAAGTGTTTGTCTAGCTATTTCTATTAGTCCTCTGAAGTTCTCGCTATTAAGTATATCCTCGTTTTGTATCATACTTTTCATATTTTCTAGTTGCATTGCGATATTTAATATTTCAACAGTTCCATGTACTCTTTGCAATTCTAATGCCTTATCTATTAAATTATCTGATAATTCTGAATCCCTTAAATCCTGTATATTAACTTTAACTACATTAAAGATAGAAAATTCGTTTTCATTGTCACCTAATATAGTTCTAATATCTTCAGCATTACAACCGAATACTGATTCAAAAGAAAAACTTATATCTTCTTCATCACCAGTTTGAGTAGTTATATCTCGACCGCTCACTGTTTCCTCTACAAAAGATGGTCGCCCAAGATCAATACTTATAAAACTATCTGATATTGACGCTCCATGCAAATCTACAGTACTAATGATAAATTGTAAATGAATCCATTCATCATTGTTTATGTTATCCATATCAATAGGATCTACAGGCGTTCTTTCTCCACCTCCCCATACATTCGGTGAAGTTATTTCTAAAGCATCTGTTTCACTATTCCAATGCATGTCTAATTCGTCCATCCCAAAACCTGAATTTGCAGAGAAAATTTTTAAAAAATCATTATGCGACATAAAATATATTACTTCGTCCGCTAACTGAACACGTAAGAAATCATCACTTAATCTAAGATTTCTTGTGATAACTTGTGTATCACGAGTACCCCAAGAGATAGGTTGCTCCCACTCTGTAAAAATTGCATTCGATGTAATAAGTTGTACATTAGGGTTATTTGCTAAAACAGTTGTACCTCCAAACATGAGAACTCCAGCTAAAGCCATTGATATTAATTTTTTCACTATCCCATTTCTCCTTTTTAAAGCACAATCATGTGAAAATATATGTGATATTTACTTTCACTACAAATATATACCATTTACTCATAATTGTAAACACTTTCTCGAAATTTGTCATCAAGATGAAATATTAAAATCAAAAGATTAAGACCATGGGGATTTCATCCCAAGACTCGCCTTCGCCCCAGACAAGCGCACGCGCGAACACAATGTGTTTGACCGCATCTTGCATGCGCTTTGCGCATGCGTTTAATTATATTTTTCTTAAATTAAACCCTAAGCTCTTATAAAAAAAGCAAGCGCGTATGCGCTTGCAAAAAAAGCGGTCAAGGGTGCAACCCTTGTCGGGGCGGTGGGGCGGAAGCCCCACGGTCTTTATCTTTTAATCTTTAAAGTTGATTTTCTAGAACTTCTATTAACTCTCCCAATTTATCAGCAGATAGTCTATGTATACTATCTGCTAAATAATAAAAAAACCATTGTTGCATTTGTTCCCTCATTTGTTCCATTTCTACTTCCGTCGGCTCAAGCATTATTCCGTTTCTTATAGCTTCTTCTCTTTCTTTTTCAAGGAATAACTTTTCTACTTGAGCATCTGAAAGCATACCAGACTCAAGTACATCTTCAAGATTAAACATAAAATCCGTCCCGTATGTATGGCTAAATGCTATACTTCTAAATTCTTCTGCATTACATCCAAGGACTGATGATAATATTATTGTTTCATCGAAGTAATTTTCAAACCAATAGATTCGGTCCATACCTTCAGGTATCGGAACCATAGATCGCAAGCTAATTGTAACCATATCAAAGTCTGTAGTAGGCCAGTCTAACGCACCTGACAAGACATTACTAGAAACCCATTCATCAATATTTATATTTTCCATGTCGATAGGCTCTATTATCGGATTAAGTTCTCGTAACCCTTGATAATGCAATAGTGTGCTATTCGTTATTTCTAATGTATTACCACTAAGATTAAAGTTTACCCCTACACTTTCTAAAGCATCATTAATAGGTATGAATCTATAAATTTCATTACTATTTTCTAATGTAATATTTATTATATTTCTATTTAGTTCTAATCCAAAAGACCAACTATCATATATTTGTGTGTTTGAAAACTCCATACTTTCTATATTATTTGCGAGTACCGTTGTAGAACCTAGTACTCCAGCAAATGCAAATGCTGTTGTTAGAAGCATTGGTATTAATTTTTTCATTAACTAATTCCCCCTCTTTCTTTACTTTCAAGTGCTTGCCTAGCTATTTCTAGTAATCCGCTAAAGTTCTCACTATTAAGTATATTACTTTCTTCTATCATACTTTTCATATGCTCTAGTTGTCTTGCCATATTTAACATTTCAACAGTTCCGTATACTCTTTGCATTTCTAATGCTTCATCTATTAAGTCATCTGGAAATTCGGAATCCCTTAAATCCTGTATATTAATTTTAACTACATCAAAGATAGAAAGTTCACCTTCATCGTTATCTAATATAGTTCTAATATCTTCAGCGTTACAACCGAATACTGACTCAAAAGAAAAACTTGTATCTTCGTCGTCGCCAGTTTGAGTAATTATATCCCGACCGCTCACTGTTTCTGCTATAAATGATGGTCTCCCAAGATCAACTCTTATAAAACTTTCTGACACTGACGCTCCATGCAAATCTATAACGCTAGTGATAAATTGTAAAAAAATCCATTCATCATAGTTTATATTCTCCATATCAATAGGATCTACAATTGTTCTTTCTTCTTCTCTTGACCTTGCATGTGGTGATGTTATTTCTAAAGTATCTGTTTCACTATCCCAATACCAATATAGGTCTACGTCTTCTACTCCAAAGCCCAAATGTGCCAAGAAAATTTTTAAGAAATCATTATGCGACATAAAATATACTACTTCATCCGCTAACTGAACACGTAAGAAATCATCATTTAATCTAAGGCTTCTTGTGATAACTGGTGAAACACTAGGAGTGTGCCAAGACACTGGTAGTTCGGAGTGATCCCACTCTGTAAGAGTCACGTTAGGTGTAATAAGTTGTGCACTAGGGTTATTTGCTAAAACAGTTGTACCCCCAAACATGAGAAATCCAGCTAAAGCCATTGATATTAATTTTTTCATCTTCCCATTCCTCCTTTTTAAAGCACCATCATGTGAAAATATATGTGGTGTTTTCCTTCACTACAAATATATAACATATACTCATAATTGTAAATACTTTCCCGAAATTTGTCTTCAAGATGAAATATTAAAATCAAAAGATCAATACCGTGGGGATTTCATCCCCACACCCGACAAGGGTTACACCCTTGACCCTTTTAGCATGCGCTTCGCGCATGCGTTTAAAAATTCCTATCTTTTTATAAAATAAATTCTTAATAAAAAGACCGTGCAAATGCACGGTCTTAAAAGAGCGGTCAAGCGCGCTGCGCTTGTCGGGGTTCGGGGCTGAAAGCCCCGAGGTTTTAATCTTTAAATCTCTAAATCTGATTTTCTAGGATTTCTATTAACTCTTTAAGTTGCTCTGTAGATAGATTAGGTATATCTGATACCATATTAGAAAATCTGAGTTCTTGCCATTCTTCAAGTTCTGCTTCCGTTACCTGAGTTGCTTGCCCACTCCTTCTAGCTTCTTCTCTTTCTTTTTCAATGAATAATCTTTCTACTTGAGCATCTGAAAGCATTCCAGACTCAAGCACATCTTCGATGTTAAATAAAAAATCATGCATTCGGTGCCAGTTATCGTCAGAGATATCATTAAATAATATACTTCTAAATTCCTCCGCATTACATCCAATAACTGATGATAATAATGGGATAGGTTCAGAAAAGTGATTTTCAAACCAATATCTACGATCCATGCCTTCAGGTATTTCAGGCTGGCTTTGTAAGCTTATTGTAACCATATCAAAACTCGTGCCAGCCCCGCCTAACACAGTGCTTAGGACATTACTAGAAACCCATTCATCTAGATTTATATTTTCCATGTCAATAGCTTCTATTATTGGGTTAAGTTCTCGTAACGCTTGGTAATTCGATAGCGTAAAGTCTGTTATTTCTAATTTGCCATCACTCAAATTAAAATCTAAGCCGAAATTTTCTAAAATACCATTAATAGGTATGAATCTATAAATATTGTCACTATTTTCTAATATAATATTTATTATATTTCCATCTATTTCTAAAGGCCAATCATGTATTGCTATTTGTGTATTTGTAGTTTCCATACTTTCTATGTTGTTTGCTAATACTGTTGTAGAGCCTAATGCCCCTGAAAATGCAAATGCGGCTGCTAAAAACATTGGTATTAATTTTTTCATTAATTAGTTCCCCCCTCTTTCTCTATTTTCAAGTGTGTTCCTAGATATTTCTAATAATTGTCTCAATTGTGTATCACTAAGCATATCTGGTTGTTCCACTGTCATTTTCATATTCTCAAATTGCCATGAGATATTTAACATTCGAGGTGTTCCGTGTGTCGCTTGTAACTCTAATGCTTGTTCTATTATCTCATCCGAAAATAATCCTGCATCCCTTAAATCTTGTATATTAACCTTAATTCTTTCAAAAATAAATTCTTCATTTTCATCATCAACTAATATAGTTCTAATGTCTTCAGCGTTACAACCAAATACTGAATCAAAAGAAAAATCTTCAACTTCTTCAGGCGCAGGCGCAGGCTCAGGTTCAGATTCTGCAACTATAGCCCCCCCTTCACTGTCAAATGATACTGATATCATTGCAACACCACCAAAGGCTTGTTGACTAGCCTGAACACTTAAAAAAGTATCTGAAGCTGACATACCGACAGAAAGACCATCCGTCAAAAATCTCAAATAAACCCATTCATCATGGTTTATGCTATCCATATCAATAGGATCTACAGCCTCTCTTTCACTTATGAACGACATTCCCGATACCGATATTTCCAAAACGTCTGTCTCGCTATTCCAATAAGTCTCTATTTCTTCGTTTTGTCTAAAATGTGAAATTTCAGCAATAATTGTTGCCAAATCATTGTGCGACATAAAATATGCTACTTCGTCTGCCAGTTGAACACGCAAGAAATCATCATTTAATCCAATATTTCTTGTGATAACTTCTAGTTCACTATGATTAATCCACCCAAAATGAGGATGCTCGCCCATATCCCACCCTTTAATAGTTACACTTGGTGTAACAAGTTGCACATTGGGGTTATTTGCAAAAACAGTTGTACCCCCAAACATAAAAAATCCAGCTAAAGCCATTGATATTAATTTTTTCACTGTCCCATTCCTCCTATTTTTAAGCACTCTTCTGTGAAAGTAAACATTGAAAATCCTATTACTATAAATATATAATATCTATTAACAATTGTAAACATCTTTCCGAAATTTGTCATACAAATGAAATATTAAAATCAAAAGATAAAGACCGTGGGCTTTCAGCCCACACCCGACAAGCGCACGCGCGCTTGACTGCGTTAAGCATGCGCCTTGCGCATGCGTTTAAAGGTTTTAATCTTAAATTATACGCCAATTGCAGATAAACCCTCTTAAAAAAAGCAAGCGTACTTGACTGCTTCAAGCATACGCCTTGCGCATGCGTTTAAATATTCATTTCTAAATTGAACTCTAGTGCAGACAGCAACTTCTCATAAAAAAAGCAAGCGCGTATGCGCTTGCTTAAAAAAGGGTCAAGGGTGCAACCCTTGTCGGGGTTTGGGGCAGATAGCCCCAAAAAAGTTTTAATCTTTTAATCTTTTGGCACCCCTGCCGAATATCTCCCAAAAGTCGCCTGTGATGTACTCACCATCTATGGAAGCTCCACTGTGATGCTTTTTCACTACATGCTGACCCTGTATATCTAATAGATTTTTTAAAGCTTCGTATGTACCGCAATTTCTTCTATAGAAATCGTATACTTCCTCAACTTCGTTATCTGTTTTTTTATTTTCTATAATCCATTCTAACTTAATGAGGTTTTCTTCTTCTTTAAATATATCCCAAAAGCTACCCTCTATAAAAATATCATCAATATAAGCTTTGCTATAATTCCTTTTTACTATAAATTCACCGTCTATATCTAATAAATTTTTTAAAGCGATATCTGTCCCGCATTTAGTAACACAAAAATCATATGCTGCCGCTACTTCTTCATCTGCTGCCCTATTTTGTATAATCCATATTAACTTTGGTAAAGTATCTTTATCCCTGAACAACTCCCAAAAGTTGCCCGTAATATATTCATCATCAATATAAGCTTCGCTATATGTTTTTTGTACTACAACTTCGCCTTCCATATCTAATAAATGTTGCAGTGCTACCTCTGTACCACATTTAATTACACAAAAATCAAATATTTCTCCTATTTTCCTATCTATTTGCCTATTTCTTGCAATCCATTCTAACTTTAAAAATTCTTTTACATCCCAAAAATTGCCTCTGATAAGGTTGCTGTCAATGTAAGCTTCGCTATAGTATTTTTTAACTACTGATTCACCTTCTGCATCTAATAAGTTTTGCAAAGCTTCAATCGTACTATATTTTCGTCGATAAAAATCATAAATTCTTTCTATTCCTTCATCAGATTCTTTGTTTTCTATAATCCATTCTAATTTTAGAATATTTTCTTTATCTCTAAATATATTCCAAAAATTCCCTTTAACTAGAATATCATGTGTACTAGCTTCGCTGTAATATTTTTTTGCTATTAAATAAGCCTCCATTTGTAGCAGTTTAACAAGTGCGATATCTGTCCCAAATTTGCTGGCACAAAAATCATATATTTCACCTATTTCTTCATCTGCTATTCTATTAGCTTCAAGCCATTCTAGTTTTAATATATTTTCTCTACTATTGAATACAGTCCAAAAATCACCTTTAATAAAATTACCTGAAAGTATAGCTTCTGCATAATATCTTTTTGATACCGTGAAGTCTTCTCCCATATATAATAAATTTGAAACTACAGCCTCTACTCCCCATTTATTTGCAATATAATCATATATTGCTTTTAAGCTTTCATCTGTTATTACATTTCTTGTTATCCACACTAATTTTAAAAAGTTTTCTTTATCCTGAAATGCTTCCCAAAAATCACCTTTAATAAGAACGCCTAGTACATAAGTTTCGCTATAATATTTTTTGATTACTGATTCACCCATTACATCTAACAAATTTTTAAGTGATTCATATGTACCACATTTTTTTCTGTAAAAATCATAGGTATCTATTAATTCTTTGTCTAATCTCCAATTTTTAATAATCCACTCTAATTTTAAAATAGTGTTTTTATCTCTGAATATTTCCCATAAGTCACCTTCAATGAAGATATCCGAAAGTACAACTAAACTATAAGTCTTCTTTATCACAATATTATTTTTTATTTCTAACAAATCTTTAAGTGCTACATTTGTACTAAGTTTGTTACTATAAAAATCGTAGACCTCACCTATTTCTTTATCAATCTTTCTATTTTTTTCAGTCCATTCAAGCTTTAAAATATTCTCTTTATCTCTGAAAATATCCCAAAAATCACCTTTAATAAGAGTGCCAAAAGTAAAAGCCTCGCTATAATACTGTTTTACTACTTCACCATTTTCTATGCGTAGAAGGTCTTCAAGAGCTTTGTCTATACCACATTTACTTTCATAAAAATCATATACTTCACCTATTTCTTTATTTGTTAGTCTGCTTTTTTCAATCCATTCTAGCTTTAAAAGCTTTTCGCTTCCCTTAAATTTCTCCCATAGATTATTTGTATAATTTACATCATAGTCTCTTTGCTGAATATCTGCTAACATATTGGATAAATCTTTAAAAGCTTCGTCTGTTCCATACTTGTTTTCATAATAATCATATATTTTTTCTATTTCTTCATTTATTATGCCATTTCTTAAAATCCATTCAAGTTTTAGAAAATCATTTTTTCCTTTAAATTCTTCCCAAAAGTTACCCTTAATAAGATTACCCGAAACAAAAATTTCACTATAATTTTTCTTTACTATTTTGCCACTCTCTACATCTAACAACGCCCTAAGAGTTTCAATCGTCCCCCAATTCCTAGCGCAAAAGTTATATACTTTACCTACCGCTTCATCAATCTTTCTATTTATTTCAATCCATTCAAGTTTTAAAATATTATCTCTATCTTTAAATATTTCCCAAAAGTCACCTTTGATGAAATTATCAGAAATATAATCTAAGCTATAAACTTTTTTTACTACTGTATCGGCTTCTATATCTAATAAATTTCTAAGTGCTTTTTCTGTGCCATAATTACTACTATAAAAATCATATACTTCGCCTATTTCGTTATGTATCTGCCTATTTGTTTCAAGCCAACCTAATTTTAAAATAATTTCTTTATTTCTGAATATTTTCCAAAAGTCACCCTTAACAAAACTACCAAGAACTAAGGCTTCACTATAATTTTTCTTAACTACAAATTCGTTTTCTATATCTAATAAATTTAATAAAGCTTCTTCTGTGCCACATCCGCCTACATAATAATCATATACTTCTTCTATTTCCACATCTATTTCTCTATTTTCTGCAATCCATTCAAGCTTTTGAAGGCTATCTTTATCTTTGAATACTTTCCATAAATCGCCTTCAATGAAAATATCATCAATATAAGTTGCACCATCATTTTTTTGTACTACTGTATCATCAATAATATCTAATAAGTTATCAAGTGCTTCTTCCGTACCGCATTTACTTCTATAGAAGTCGTATACTTCGCCTATTTCTTCATCTAATTTTCTACTTTCGATAATCCACTGAAGCTTTAATATATTTCTTTTGTCTCTAAATATCCCCCAAAAATTGCCCGTAATCAGATTATCTTCAATATAAATAAAACTATAAGGTCTCTTTACTACAACACCTCCTTCAATATCCAGTAGTTCTTCTAATGACTCCTCTATACCACATTTACTTACGCAAAAATCATATACTTCACCTATTTCTTTATCTATCTTTCTATTTTCCAAAATCCACTGAAGCTTTAGATGCTTGTATCTTTCTTCTTGTGAAAGGCTATCCAGATTAATAGTTTCATCATTATTAGTACCATCATCCGTATCTGTATCAGAGACTTCATCTGTATTTATACCTACATCATCACTTGTATTAATATTTCCATTAATATCTTTTTCGGTATTCTCGCTTTCAAAATCATAAGGTAAAACCCCTGCATCAATTGCAGGGGTTTTTAGTTTAAGCTCATTATCGTAATCCAGCATACAATTATCTAAGAACTTCTTGAATTGAGAATTTGAACTTCCTGCAGTTTTTTGCTTCAAGTTATCAATAAACCGCTTCTTTTTATCAATATCCATATTAATGAACTTTGCTTTCATTTGTTCAATTATTTCTGTAATTTGTGCAGAAGCCATAATTCACCTAAACCTTTCTACAATTTATTTTTTGTAAGTCTTTTTGGACAAATTATATCAAACTACAACAAAAAATACAATAATAGCAAATTGGGCTTTATCCCAAATCTTTCATCTTTGAAAGATGAAAAGACCGTGAGACTTTGTCTCACACTCTACAAGCTTTTTAAAAAAAGCTTGACTAAAAATTAAAAGCGCGAGCTTTCGCTCGCGCAATTACGCGGTCAAGCGCGCGTGCGCTTGTCAGGGTTTGGGGCTGAAAGCCCCAAGGTCTTGTCTCTGTTAAGAAGTTTTGGGTTTTAAATTATTATATCTAGCTCTAAAAATAACGGTAGACATCATAAAACATACCAAAATAATTAACATAAAATTATAAACAGCTTCTATGCCAAAACTATCAAAAATAAGGTTTGTTACAATGGGTGTTATGAGTGTCCCAATAGCGGCTGCTGTCATTACTGCACCAGAAGCTGCAGCTGTTTTCTCTGGAAATAATTCGCCTGTAATAGCTAAAGCAAGACCTATGATTATACCAGAAAAAAATCCTACTATAACAAAAAGGAAAAGTGCCGTACTTTGACTTCTAAATACAGAATATATAACTAAAGGTATAAGTATCCCTATGGGATTTAAAGCGTAAAAAACAGAAGCATGTATTCTAGCTAGAAGTTTTGAAATAATAATTCCACCTATTATACAGCCAATGCTATAAGCAGTTAAAACTCTTATAGACATGCTTGTGCTAAGTCCTACAACCTCTGCTGAGTAAGTACTTACCCATGTCGTAAGAGTAGCTAAAAAGATACTAAACAAAAATACTGACAGACCAATAATTATACCTTCTGTTTTACTTCCTTGTCCTCCTCCACTAACACTGTCACCTGAAGGCAAAGTCATACTAGGAAAAGGAGTAAAAATCATAGCCACAAAAACTATAATGCTTAATATACCAAGTGCAAAAAAGTAGTAACCAAAAAAAATACCCCCCTCATATAAAAAGCTAGATATTGTTGGGGACAAAAATATACCTATGCACACAAAAACCTGTACATAGCCTACAGCTAGGTTAGCTTTTTCTTTGAAAAGGTCAAAAAGCATTGCAACGCCAGTAGAGTCAAGCATACCTTGACCCATACCAGCTAAAAGTATTAAAAACATTCCAATATAAATATTACTAGTTAACGGAAGTAGTATATAAAAAACGCCCATAAGTGCTATAGAGCCAAGCAAAATATTTTTACGTCCCATTTTATCAGAAATTACTCCGCTTGCGTATGATGTAAAAACTCGGCCTAAAGCATTCGCTGATACAAATAAGCTGATCACTGTTAATGGTGCTACAAAATGCTCTGACATTGCAAGCATATTCGATCCTACAATAGGTATTGTAGCACCTAGTATAGTGAACATAGCATATATAATTGCAGCTATTATTAATTCAGATTTCATTATTATAATTTTATAGCTGTTTCTAAAGCTATTTCCATCATATCAGTGAACGCATTTTGTCTTTCTTCAGAAGTTGTAACTTCGCCTGTAAATATGCAATCTGAAATAGTTAAAATACATAATGCATTTTTATTCAAACGTGCTGCATTCATAAATAAGCCTGCACTTTCCATCTCTACGGCTAAAACGCCCATCTTTTGCCAATTCTTTAATGCTTCTTTGTCGTCTCCATAGAATACATCTGAAGAAAGAATTGTTCCTACTTTAAACGTTGCATTTGTCTTTCTAGCTTCGGCAACTGCAATTTCTAATAAGTCATATGTTGAAGTTGGTGCAAATGTTCCGCTTAAGTTATATTGAGTCGCAAAATTTGAATCTGTACAAGCTCCATTTGCTATAACAACATCTTTTAATTTTAAATCAAGGTTTACAGCTCCAGCAGTTCCTACTCTTATAATGTTTTCTACATTATAGAAGTTATACAACTCATAAGAATATATACCTATAGAAGGTATACCCATACCCGAACCTTGAACAGATACTTTTTCGCCTTTGTACGTTCCTGTGAAGCCAAGCATTCCTCTTACACTATTGTACTGACTTACATTTTCCAGGAAATTATCAGCAATAAACTTAGCTCTTAATGGATCACCTGGCATTAAAACTGTTTTTGCTACATCTCCTTGATTTGCTCCTATATGAGGTGTTGGTATCGAATTATTTGATTTCATAATTAAAATTCTCCTTTTTTATTTTTAAAGTTAAAGAATGAAAAGTCTTGGGGCTTTCAGCCCCAAACCCCGACAAGGGTTTCACCCTTGACTCGTTTTGCAAGCGCATTTGCACTTGCATTTTTAAAATTTCTGACCTTAATTTGATTAAAAGCTTAACAAAAAATGTAGCCAAGCACATATGCGCTTGCAATTGTGGCATGTAGCAATGGGTTTGGGGCGTATAACCTCTAAATTTTTATCTTTTCCAAGAAACTGTTGCCTATTACTTCACCGTCAACGCTTAAATATTCCATAACAGTTGCTGAAATGTCTGCGAATGTTTCGCATGTACCTAAGTCTACACCTTGTTTTATTTTGTTTCCATATACTATTAATGGGATGTATTCTCTTGAGTGGTCTGTACTTGGTGTTGTTGGATCACATCCATGATCGGCTGTGATAATTAAGATATCATCTTCTCTTAGATTTTCTGCTATTTCATCTACTCTTTTATCAAATTCTAAAAGTGCATTCGCATAACCTTCAGCGTCATTTCTATGACCATAAATCATATCGAAGTCTACTAAATTTGTGAAAATCAGTCCCTTGTCCGTTGTCTTCATATGCTCTATAGTTTTATCAACACCATCCATATTACTTGATGTGTGAATTGTTTTAGTTACGCCTTCACCAGCAAAAATATCTTCTATCTTCCCAATTGCTACAACTTCTTGACCCGCTTCTTTTATGAAGTCTAACATAGTTTTTTTATGAGGCTTAATTGAGAAATCTTTTCTATTTTTAGTTCTTTTATAATTTCCTTCGTCACCTATAAAAGGACGTGCTATTACTCTAGCCACTGCATGTTCGCCTTTTAACATTTCCCTAGATACTTTACAAATATGGTGTAATTCCTCTATAGGAACCACATCTTCATGGCTTGCTATTTGAAAAACGCTATCCGCTGATGTATATAATATTACATCTCCTGTTTCCACATGCGTTTTACCTAATCTATCTATTATTTCAGTACCTGAAGCTACACAATTTCCTATAACTTTCCTCCCTGTTTTTTCTTCAAACTCTTTGAGGACTTCTTCAGGGAAGCCATTTGGATAAGTTGGGAAAAGTTTTTCGGTTAAAACGCCTGCTATTTCCCAATGACCTACTGTAGTATCCTTCCCTTTTGATGCTTCAGCCATTCTACCAAATGACGCTGTAGGTTCTGTTATATCTGTATCTGAAACTTCTCCACAACCAGCAATATTTGAGAGTCCCATTTTATTTAAACTTTTAAGATTCATACTTGGAACTGCTTTTTTAGTATTAACTAGGGTATTACTACCTTCGTCGCCATAGTCCTTTGCATCTGGAAGTTCGCCTATCCCTACGCTATCAAGCACTATTAAAATAACTCTTTTCATAGTATTAACTACCTCCTAAAGTCAAAAGAATTAAAACCTCGGGGCTTTGCGCCCCGAACCCCACACAAGCGCACGCGCGCTTGACCGCGTTTTTTTGCAAGCGCATTCGCGCTTGCTTAATTTTTTTAACCAAATCTTCTTTCAGAACGCGGGAAAGCGCGTTCTATTAAAGTTTTTTGCACCGCTTTTTTACAAAAAAGCGGTTAGGAAATTGCCGTATACGGCAATGGGCAAAGCCCAAGGTCTTTATCTTTTAATCTCGTAACCTTTTAACTCCACTTTTATCAATTCTTGCATATATTAATTGCACTGGCTCTGGTTTTTCACCTTTAATAGTTAAAGAGGACATAAATTTTTCTTCTGCAGCACTTATTTTATTTTCATCTGAAGTATGGAAAATAGCTATAGTGTCGCCTGCTTGTACTTTATCACCTGTTTTTGCCTTAAGCATTATACCTGCTGAAAAGTCAATATCACTACCTTCAGTTTCTCTACCTGCACCAAGAAGTGATGACGCTATACCTAAGCCTTCCGTATCCATTTTATATATATACCCTGTTTCTGATATTTTCACTTCATATATTACACTAGCAACATCAAATTTACTTGTATCCAGTACGAATTCTTGATTTCCACCTTGAGCTCTTACCATTTCAGATAATTTATTTAATGCATCTCCGCTAGTCAAGGATGATTTAAGTAATTCTTCTGGATTTTCTTTACCGCCAAGTATCGACATTTCCTTTGCTAATATCATACTTATTTCTGTTAAATCATGAGGTCCAGAACCTTGTAGTGTTTCAACTACTTCTATTATTTCTAATGTATTTCCGATAGCGTTACCTAAAGGTATATCCATATTTGTAACTAAAGCTACAGTATTTCTACCAACTGATTCTCCGATATCAACCATAGCCTGAGCAAGTGCTATAGAATCTTCTACCGTTTTCATAAAAGCACCGCTACCTGTTTTTACATCAAGAAGTATAGCATCTGATCCAGCCGCTATTTTTTTACTCATTATACTAGCTGCTATTAGAGGGATACTATCAACCGTTGCAGTAACATCTCTTAATGCATATATCTTCTTGTCTGCTGGTGCTAAATTCCCTGATTGACCAGCTACACATACGCCTACTTCGTTAACTATGTTAATGAAATCATCTTTTTCAAAAGAAGTTTTTAGATTTGGTATAGATTCAAGCTTATCTACAGTACCGCCAGTATGGCCTAAACCTCTACCAGACATTTTTGCGATAGGAACACCTATAGTTGCTACCATAGGAGAAATTACAAGAGTTGTTTTGTCTCCAACTCCACCTGTAGAATGTTTATCAACTTTAATTCCTGAAATACTGCTTAAGTCAACTATGTCTCCTGAATTTGCCATACACAGAGTTAGTGTAGCAGTTTCTTTTTTTGTCATACCTTTTATACAAATAGCCATAAGTAAAGCGGACATTTGATAATCTGGTATACTACCTTTTGTAAATCCTTCTACGACAAATTTAATTTCTTCGTCGGATAATTCTTTTCCTATCTTTTTCTTTGCAATAACATCATATGCCCTCATAAATAACCCCTTTGCAAGAAACTGAGTGATTTTTAGTTTGAAATTCCAAGTAATTTTTACAATCATAGGTTATCATTTCAGTTATCCAAAGTCAACAATTTTGACAAAACTAGGGATTAAGGTTAAAAGATTAAAACCGTGGGGATACTCACCCCACGTACCCATCAAGGGCTTCGCCCTTGACCCGTTTAAGCAGCCACGTAGTGGCTGCTATTAAAGTTTTTTGTCATACTTTTTTTCAAAAAAGTATGACATCTTTTGATTTTCAATCTTTTAAATTCTTTTATTTGTATAATAAAAAAAGCAAGAAGCATATACGCTTCTTGCTTTAAATTTATTATAAGTTTTTTAAACTATTTCAATAACTTGACCTACAAATATTAAAGCAGGGTTTGAAATGTTGTTGTGAGCAGCTAACGCTTGTACAGTTGTACCGTGGTTTAAAGCTATTCTGAAAAGATTGTCCCCAGATTGTACTGTAACTGAATTTACTGCTGGTGTAACATATTCTGCTACAAAAACTTCTGGAGCTGGAGTATATTCAACTGGAGCCGGAATATAAGGAACATATTCTGGTAAATAAGGGATATATTCTACTGCATAAGGTGCTTCGTGAATATATTGTACTTCTATAGCTGGAGTTAAAGGTTCAATAATTTCATGAGTAACAGGGATTAAAATATCTTCTGCTACAAAGTTTATAACGCCAGCTTCCATTATAGCACTTTCCATCATATCACGTACAATGCCTTCATCAGATATAAGCTGTGCATCTAAGAACATACTGAAACCATCGCCACCAGTAGCCATGAATGAGTTAGTTGCAACACGGTAAACACCATCTAAATGTATAGGATCTCCATTTGAAAACATCATACTGTGAACTCTACTACCTTCTTCTGCATAAGGAAGGTATTCTACTATAGCACCAGCGAATTGAACTACCCCAGCATGGCTATCAGCATGTACACCGAATTCAAATACATCTTTAATTTGTCTACCTGTCATTTCAAAAACTACGATAGAGTTATCAAAAGGCATAACTTCATGTAACATACCTCTAGTTATTGGACCAGCTGGTATACTTGTACGAAGCCCGCCTGCATTATTAAATGCTATGTCTACATTAGCGTATTCTACCATAGTAGTAGACATCCATTGACCTAGAGTAGTTAATTCACGTCTTGAAGGATGAGGTAATCCTAAAGGAGTTGTACCTAGTTCTTGTTGCATTATAGGGCCGATATCGAATTGTTCTAATATTGCTAACATTTCTGCGTTTTCCGAAATATCATGTCTTCTATCAAGTAATCTATCAATGTATACATTAGTTTCTAAAAGTTCGCCTGCGTCTCTGTCAAAAACAAAGTTAACAAGACCAAGTGCGCGACCATTATGCATAGCTTGTATGATAGGAACTCCATTAATTTGACCATCAACGAATGTATGAGTATGTGATGTAATTAATAAATCAACACCATCTACGTATGGTAACCTTTCAGTTCCTTCTTCAAGAGTAATTACACCTGTTTCACGATCTTGAAAAGCACCAGTATGTGATAAAAGAACAATTATATCTGCACCTTGTCCTCTAAGAAGATTTACATATTCTTCAGCTGTTTCAACAACATCTCTGAAATATAAATGTTCAATATTAACTCTAGCTGTTGTGTTAACTGTATCTACAGTTGTAAGACCGATTATCCCAACATTAACACCATCAACTTCTACCATTAGGTATGGTTGTGCCCAGCTTACAGGTTGACCTGTTGCTAATTCCTGAATGTTAGCTGTTAAAAATGGAGCACCCTCAAGTTCAGCCCAAACAGGTATTTGGCTTGCACCCCAAGTAAATTCATGGTTTCCAACTAGTGAAGCAGTAATATTCATAAGTCTAAGCATATGAGATACTGGTTCGCCACGGAAAACATTACTAAGGGCTGTACCCATGTACATATCTCCAGCAGCTAAAACTATAGTATTTTGGTTTTGCTCTTTTAAGTCAAGAGTTGCTTGTACTACTCTTGGCGCACCTGGATTTAAATCATTTTCCCCTGAGCTAACAAGAGCACCATGGAAATCATTTATAGCTATTATATCAATCTCTACTATATTTGACTCGTTAGCAACTGCCATTACTGAACTACCACTAGCAACAGCAAGACCCATTACAAATGCAAATACAAAATTTCTTTTTCTACCAAAAAATCTTTTCATTTTTTTTTATTCCTCCCTAGTATACTGTTCAAAAATCACATGAAAGCAAGACAATAACTATATTATTAGCGATGTGTATATCCCAGTGAATTCGCTAATACTAGCTACATTATAACACAATTCTATAAATTAATCTATAAAAAATTGATGATGCTTACAAATTTTCGTTATTAATTGCTACTATTTAGTATAATAGTTTGACCTACAAAAATACGGTTAGGATTAGATATATTGTTAAGTGAAGCCAGTGACGCTACAGTTGTATTGTTATTTAGTGCTATTCTAAATAAAGTGTCGCCAACTTGTACTAAATGCACTACAGGCATAGCGGCCACAACAGTAGGCGTAACATATTCCACAGCTGGAGTAGGCATAACATACTCTACAACTGGTGCAGGTGTAACATACTCTGTGGCTGGCACAACATATTCTACAACTAATGCAATGTATTCTACAGCTGGAGTTTCTGCTGCAACTGGTATTAATACTTGTGGAGCTACAAATTCTATAATTCCTGCTTCTTCAATTGCAATTTCCATAAGGTCACGAATACTACCGTCATCTGTTAAGAGGTTTGCATCAGCAAACATTGTAAATCCATTACCACCAGCTGCCATAAATGAACTAGTTGCAACAATGTATGTTTCGTGTAATTCTACAGGCTCACCATTCATAAATGTCATGTTTTGAACCTTATAACCATAGTCTGCGCCTGGAACATGCTCTACTACGATACCAGCAAATTGCAACATACCATCATGACCTTCAATTCCATGCTCAAATACGTCTTTAATTTGACTGCCTGTCATTTCAAAAACTACAATAGAATTGTGAAAAGGTAGAGCTTCAAAAACATCACTTCTAGTTACAGAACCTGCCTGTATACTTCCACGAAATCCTGCCGCATTAGTAAACGCCACATCTGCGCCTGTTTCTTCTTGTACAAGGCTAGATACCCATTGACCTAGAACTGTTAGCTCTTCTCTTGAATGATGATAAATTCCAAAAACTGTTTCTCCTATAATTTCATCTGGTGCTAACTCGAATCTACTTAGTATTTCAATCATTTCTTGATTTTCTTCAATATATTGTCTTCTTTCGTGAAGTAAGTCAATAGAAACACTAGCGTCTAAAAGCTCATTTGAATATGTATTGAAAACAAAGTTAACTACTGAAAAAGCACGTCCATCACTTAACGCTTGAACTACAGGTACACCATCAAGCTCGCCTGCAACAGCTCTATGATAATGTGATGTAATTATAGCGTCTATGCCCTCTACAAGTGTTAGTCCCACTGCGTCATGTTCTAAAGTAATTACTCCAGTTTCGCTATCTTGCATTGAACCTAAGTGAGTTAATAATAAAACTATATCTGCACCTTGTTCTCTTAATATAGGTACATACATTTCTGCTATTTCTACAGGATTTCTAAATTCTAGGTGTGCCGTCTGTGCATTATCAGTATTAGTTGTAAGACCTAATATACCGAGATTCACGCCTTCAATTTCCTTTATTATATACGGAATTGCCCAATCTACACGTGCACCTGTTGATCTTTCAAAAATATTAGCTGTTACAAATGGAGCACCCTCTATTTCTGACCAAATAGGTATTTGGTCTACACCCCAAGTAAATTCATGATTACCAACTGCTGAAGCAGTTATACCCATAAGGTTTAGCATGTAAGATACTGGCTCACCATAAAAGGTGTTGCTTAAGACTGTACCGAAATACATATCGCCAGCGGCTACAACTATTGTATTTGGAGTTGAGTCAACTTTATCTAAAACTGCTTGTACTAATCTTGGTGCACCAAGATTTAAATCATTTGGACCAGAACTAACAAGCGCACCATGAAAATCATTTATAGATACTATATTAATTTCTACTATATTACTTGAATCATTACCAAATGTTTGTACCGTACTATTACCAATAACAAGTGACATTGCCAATGCAAAAGCGAAACTTATCTTTTTACTGAATCTTTTCATATCCATATTCTCCTTAATTTAATAGACTTTTATATGTTCTCAACGATTCAATGATTGAAATATTACCTTAATTTATTAGCAGTAGCACTTCACCTCACTTTTAAACTTTTCAATTCTACAATAGGAATCATTTACATCTAAATATAATTCTTACTTACTATTACATAAACAAACTAACATCTAACATCGAAATTGTCAATTTTCTTATTTCTAAAGAAAAGTAGATAATTGTACAAAAAAATCTTTCAACCAAAAAAATAACTAAAACAAGTACCTACACCTTTGTTTTAGTTATCTGATTTTAGGTAAAAATATCTCTAGTCATAGGCTCATATGTTTTTTTATAAACTGTAATTTTGCCATTAGAATCGCAAGTTGCTAAAAATACTTCATCTATACTTTTAACATCATTATCTCGTAATTGCTTTTCTAGCCATACTTTATTTTTACCTGTAAATTTAAGATTTTCTTCCATGATATTGCCGTCTAATACTACATTAGCAACTAACGTTTCTTGTGCAGGTTTTAAATTTAAATCCTTAGGAGTTGCTGGTCTTTCTTCAGATTTAGGCAAAATACTTAATTTTCCGTTATTCTCTAAAACAATACTATGAATCTGGTCAAGGGCAAAAAAGCCGCTGTTCCTACATTGGGTTAAAACCTCGTCCATATCAAGTTTCCCCTTCGCTAGATTTTTCTCATATAGTGTATCGTTTTCAAATAAAATTAATGGGCGACCAGATACAAATCTTCTAAGAACAATAGATTTAGATGTTCCCACTGAAAGAAGAATAGAACATGAACCGTATACTAACATGGCTATTAATGCTTCTTGAAAGCTTGCAAGAGATGTAGCCATTTCAGCTGCTATAGAGCCGATAGTAATACCATTAATATAATCAAACAAACTTAACTGTGAAATCTGTCTTCGACCCATAAGTTTTGCCAAGAAAAATAAAATTATTACTGATGATATACTTGCAAATACGGTTTCTAATAATTCCAATACGATCACCTCCTTTTTTATTAAAGATAAAGACCGTGGGGATTTCATTCCAAGGCTCGCCTTCACCCCTGACAAGCGCACGCGCGAACACAATGTGTTTGACCGCGTAATTGCGTGAGCTTTGCTCATGCTATTAGTTGGGATGTAGTATGCACAGGCATTCTTTTTTTCATAATTCCAACTCAAGAAGTTTTTTTAGGCGAAGTTAAAATTTCTAAAAGCAAGGGCGTTAGTGCTTGCAAAAAAGCGGTCAAGCGCGCTGCGCTTGTCGGGGCAGTGGGGCGGAAGCCCCACGGTCTTAATCTTTTGACTTTATCTTTTGACTTTATCTTTTGACTTTATCTTTTGACTTTGCCTTTTTAGTTTTGGCAAAAAAACAAAAAATATTCCCTTTTTCGCCAAAGCCTTGATTGAGTAGGTAAGAGCGTGTATACTTTTTATGGAAACAAATAATAGAGAAAGTAGAAATCATATGGATGAAAATAAAAGAAATGCTTTGCATTATACGGTTACTATAGCCTTGTCGTTGCTATTTTTGATTGTTGGTAATATGATAGCGACAGAAAATTTAACAATTTTTGAACGAAATCAATATTTTGAATCAGTGGAAGCTATTATTACGGAAATAATAGATGTTCACATTGAACATCATGAAATGGGTGGTGATTTTTCTGTAACTAATACAGATATAATATTTGAAGCTCGAGTTACACGAGGAGAACGACGAAACGAAATTATAACAGCGATGCAAAACATAAGTACCTTTGTTGCCACAGGTACAGCAGAGGTACAAATTGGTGATAGGATAGTTATAATTTATGATGATTTTAATGATGTTTGGCATTTTGTTGAACATGTACGTATACATCTAATATTATTTTTAGGTATAGCCTTTGTTTTGTTATTAGTTGTATTTGGTGGTAAAAAAGGATTTAATTCGATCATTGCACTTGGATTTACATGTGCAGCTATATTTTTAGTATTTATCCCTGCGTTATTATCTGGTAGAAATATTTATTTTACAAGTATTATTGTATGTGTTTTCGCTGTAGTTTCAACGTTGTTTATTGTTGTAGGAATAAATAAAAAATCTATATCTTCAATACTTGGGTGTCTTGGTGGTGTGCTTGTAACAAGTTTTTTAATCTTTTTCATGGATATATTTCTGAATCTTACAGGGCTTGTAGATTCGGAAGCGCATATGTTACTTTTATTACCGATTGAGGAACCACTAGATCTTAGAGCAATAACTTTCGCGTCTATAATTATTGGTGCAGTTGGTGCAATAATGGACGTGGCAATGTCTATTTCATCTGCGCTTTGGGAAGTAAAAACTAAAGCAACCGAAAGCGAAAGCACATTACTAAGTTTATTTGAATCAGGGGTTAACATAGGAAAAGATATGTTAGGAACTATGGCTAATACACTTATTCTTGCGTATATTGGAAGTTCGTTATCAATAATTCTTTTAATCAGTGTTAGTTTCACATCATTCATAGATTTGATTAATATGGAGATGGTTATAATAGAGTTACTGCGTGCACTTGTTGGCATATTCGGGATTTTTCTCACCATACCCCTTACGTCCATCATCTGCGCTATGCTTTATTTAAAAGATTAAAGTCAAAAGATTAAAGATCAAGAGATTATGGGCTCTGCCAGGACAATGTCCTCACCCGCAAGCGCGTGCTTGCTTGACTGCTTTTTTAAAGTTTCAATTGTAGAAGGGGATTTATCAGCGAAGCTGTTTGCTGGAAGCCAAAAATCAGCCAAGAACGAAGCCTTTATCGGCGAACAGCTTCGCTGGAAGCCGAAAACGCGGCCAAGCGCGCGTGCGCTTGTCGGGGTAGTGGGGCTGAAAGCCCCGCGGTCTTAATGTTTTGAACTTAGGCGCGTGCAAGTTTTGATCAAACTTTTTTAAAAAGTTTGTGGGTTTGGGCAACGCCCAAGGTCTTTTTTTTAAGCCAAAAGTTTAAAAGATCAAAAGATTGTGGGCTCTGCTAGGACAATGTCCTCACCCACAAGCGCGTACTTGCTTGACCGCTTTTTTAAGAACGTGCTTCGCACGTTCTTATTTTATTTTAGAATTTTAATTGAATTAAATTAGAAGGTTTTTTATCGGCGCATAGCGTCGCTGAAGCCGAAAATGGGTCAAGGGTGAAACCCTTGCGGAGTCAAGCACGAATGCGCTTGCAGTATCACATATTGTCCCAAATCAAAAATAAAAAAAAGAAGTGCTATATCAAGTTTTATTTTGATATAGCACCTTTTTTGATTGTTTCTATTCTTCGGTAGTTTCTGCTTCTTCAGTTATTTCAGTTTCTTCTGTTATTTTTGGTTCCTCAGTCATTTCATTTTCTTCTGTTACTTCTGTTTCTTCGTCTATTTCAATTTCTTCGATTTCTTCAGAAGGTTCTTTATCTGCTTCTTCGTCATATTCTTTTTCTAGGTATGCATCTTCATCTTCAAGAATAGGTAAAGTTGCTAAGTTAAGAAGATCTAAATCATCAATTTGTATAAAAGCCTCTTCATGAGCTCTTAAATTGAAATTAATTAGAATTTCACGAGCTGATTCTGTCATGTCACTTTTTATTATACCAACTAATGAAGTAGGTAATGGGTCATCATTTCCACTTTCACAGAATGTCAACTCTACACTTTCTACCTCTGTACCACCATCATTACTTATGGTAATCGTGAGCGTTGCTACTGCTTCTTCTCCGTTTCCAGCTAAAGCATCTTCTTTATTTTCAAAAAGATAAATTGTGTGTTCTCCAGGTCCGTTATCATAAACCCATTTTATAGGATCTCCGTTTCCGTTAATTGTTATGGTGTTAAGGGATTCAAGAAGTTCTGTACACTCGTCGTCCTCTATACCTTCGCCTTCTTCATCAAGTTCAAGTACTATAGGATCACCGTTATTTGCCTGTGCTAATTTTTCTATGTCGATTGAAATTCGTAGGGTGTCGTCTTCTTCAAAATCCCCATCGAGTGTAGTAGTATCGAAGTTTTCGTATGTTAATACCATAACGTAGTCGCCTTCAGTAGTGAATCTTTCTAAACCATGAAAGCCAAGGACTACACCGTTGTCGCCACTCTCGTCGATTGTTAGAGTAGCAACTTTAACATCTACTTTTTCTCCTTCTACTACTCGGTAGACATGTATTGTTCCGTCTTCTAGGCACTCAAAGTCAATACTGAGACCCTCAACAGGTGATCCGCCTTCAGAAACCGAAAGTCCGTTATCTTCGTCCTCGAATACACCTTCTAGGCTGTCACTTCTTCTTAATGCTGTACCATCTGAGTTAAGTTGTAGTATTCCGCCCTCAGCCGTTAGGATTCTACCGTTTACCACGATATTAATCTCAACATGAACATCTACACCAAAGTTATTCGCCACATATTCCGCTGGAATTACCAAGATATGATCGCCACTTTCAAGAGGTTCTTCTACTTCAAGCTTAAAAGATACACCATCTACTTCGCCCTGTGCGTTAGTTGTTACCTCAAGGTATCCAATATGGTCATCGTCACCAAAATCAGTTTCGTCGCCTGCATAAATACGAATCGCTTCGCTCTCTGAAGATATATGTTTCCACTCAATAATAACGTCATCAAATAATTCTAATTCTTCAAGGGATACTTTTAGAGTTCCTTCAGTTCCATCTTTAATTTCGTAGCCGTCGCCTATTCTTTGTAGTGCAATAGTAACGCCTGATTCCTCTATTAGTGTATATGGTGCAATTCTAACGCCAAGAGGCACTATAATTTCGCCAACTCCAGTGTTTTCGTGAGCCGATGCTGGTATAACCATAACAAAATCGCCGTTGCTATCTATAAGGGCTTCAGAGTCTACTTCGTTTTCGTCATACCATTCTATCTCCTCAACATCGTAGCCTGGACCATCATTCGTTGTCTCTACTTCTAAGATTGCTATAACTGCATCATCTGGTCTATCTTCAGGGGCTATAGCCGCATTTATAGCAGTCATAATAAGGATTTCATGTGATCCGCTATTTGAATCTACCCATTCTATAGGATTCTCTGAATGTTCAGCTTCAGGTACAGGACTTGGAATTTCTAGTTCATTAAGAGCCTCAATAAGAGCCGTTACATGTTCTTCTCCAGATAAAACAAGATCCTCGTCCTCTATCTCAAGTACAAGACCGATTTTTTCCGTTAATGTCGTTGTTGTTCCAACGTAATCTGCGCCGTCTACCTTCAGAATAACAGATATACCTGTAGGGAAATCCTCAACAGCAGTTGCTGGAATCGTCAGGATATATACAAGTTCGCTTGAAAATTCCCATCCACGATTTATTTCTACTCCAGTTACTTCTCCATATTCTACTGTTACCCTAAAGCTTGGAGGAGTTGAATCTCTTAGACTCCTACTCTCAAATTCTGTTAAGTAGTCATATACGTCAACTGTAAGTGTATGAGTGCCAGTTCTCCATACTACTTCTTGATCGCCTACCTCTAAATCGTTAAGGTCCTCTATAAAATCACCTTTGCCATCAACTTCAGCACCATCATATGCGAACGCGCCATTTTCATTAAGACTAACCGTAATATATCCATCTACTTCAGCAATTTGATGTTCAACGTCTACTTCAATAAATATGTCACTGGTACCATCCTCTATAGCAGCGGCTGGTATTACTAATAGGTAAATGCCAATAGGTAGTAGTTCACCATCTGATTCAAGGCTTACTTCAGCTACAGCACCTTCAACTATTGTTATTTCTATTTCTGCTATAGGATTCAGTGAGTCGTCTACTTTATACATTGCAATAATATGCTCGCCGTTTTCCTCCCACTCTAAATCAGCAGAATCACCATCAAGGCTTAAGTCATTAAGCATCGCTTTAAGTGCTTCTTCATTTAGTGTACCATTCGCTAGGAACTCAATAGAAGCATCTGAGTTATGCTCTGTTATATTCGTCCCAACTCTTGCTCTACTTTCTACAGTCAAATTAATTGGAATGTTTTCATCTATGCTAACAAATGCTGCAGGGATTTCACCTGTATAGTCACCTAAAGTTAATAGATGTGCATTTGTTATTTCTACGCTCTTTACAACTGCTGGCGCAATTTCATCGTCGCCATTGTCGTCGTCGTCGTCAATACCATCGCCTTCGTCAATACCATCGCCTCCATCAGCACCATCGTCTCCATCATCTAAATCAAATAGAGAATAGCTATCAAGAGCAGCTCCTAATGTTATTACTAGCTCTGGACCTGCTCCAGTACGTGCACTTGTAAGTGGTATGGTAATGGTAGATTCGTCTCCAAGGTCTCCATCATATTGCCATGTTATAGGTTCTTCATTTTCATCTTCCATTCCGTTAAGGACTGCTAAAAGAGACTCTGCACTTGCTGTAGATAATGTACCTGTTACATAATCACCCGTACCAGATATCTCGATTTCAATACTACTTTCTACTCTTATAACATCTGCTGGCTCTGGGTCTGGCTCTAACTCCGGATCTAGTTCCGGATCTAGTTCTGGATCTAGTTCCGGATCTAGTTCTGGATCTAGTTCCGGATCTAGTTCTGGATCTAGTTCCGGATCTAGTTCTGGATCTATTGGATCTACTGGTGGTGGTACAGGCGTTGGAGTCCATCCCCCACCACCACCGCCGCCGATAGAACCGCCTGCGCCTCCGCCAGCTCCACCTCCACCAATACTTGGTTGTTGTGAACCGACCACATTTTGAATTATAGAGGCATTAGCAACAGTAACATTTGCCGCATTTATGGCTGCATTCGCGATGCTTCCGCTTCCAGTTATAGTAGTTCCAGCAGCGTTTATAACTGCATTTCCTACACTCGTATTAGCATCAAGACTTAACACTGATCCTGTTGCCGATGCAGAAATAGTTAAGTTCTGTACAGTTGTACCGCCTGAGTTTCTAAGACGCAATCTAGTATTTGGGCTGTTCACATACACATCGTTAAATGAACCTAGCAGATGTGCATTTGAATTATTTATGTATAGTGCACCAGTTACAGTTACATTACTTAGTGATACAAGTGTACTTCCGTGGCTTTCTGAAATTACAAGATCACCATTAATTACTAAATTCCTAGCCTGTAGTGAAGACGTACCAGAGATTACTACATCCCCATCTATAGTCTGTACTTCATCAGTCCCAAAATTACGGTTTATTACAAATGCATCAGCCGATACATTTTCTTCACCCACTCCACCCATATCTGGAACTTGTGGAGTTGTTTCAGAGACATTGCCACCAGTTAAGAAGTTATCGCGAACTCCAGAAAGTACAACCGCTGATTCGGCTCTTGTCATATTATTGATTGCCCTAAAGGTTCCGTCAGGGAATCCTCTAATGATTCCAGCCTGTGCAACTGCACTTACTGAAGCCTCAGCCCAATCTGGTATTTCATTTGCATCAATAAAGTCTGAAAATGGTGCAGATGGAAGATTAAGAATATTATTTAAAATAACCACAACTTCTGCGCGTGTAATATTATTATTTGGTCTAAGTGTCGCATCTTCAAATCCTTGAACATATCCTGCTGCAATCGCTCGCCTTACTTGTCCTGCATACCATGCATTCGGATTTACATCAGAAAAATGTATCTCGGATTCGTCGGTAAAGCCAAAGGTATTATTAATCATTGTGAAAAATTCTGCTCTTGTTATCGTAGCATTAGGATCAAAATTCCCATCGTCTCGTCCATTTACTATGCCTTCACTCGCTAATGATACGATATGCTGGTAAGCCCAGTGGTCACTACCAACATCATTAAAACTTCTAGCGTACACATTTAATGGTGGTACGCTTGTGCCTAGTGCAAGCACTAAAGCTGCTGCTGTTATTCTTTTTAACTTATACTTCACGCTTTTCTCACTCCTCGATTATTATAAAAATTTTTGTTGACAAATATATCATAATATATTACTCTTGAAAAGTAAAGCGTTCAATACTTAGTGCTTAAAAGTCGCAAAAAGGATTGATTAATAAGTTCACTCCTTATAATAAGATTTGTTTTTTGCTGACGTATTTGCCCGCTACTATTATTAACATAGGGGAATAAGTATTAACGCTTTATACTAATATTCCATGTAATATACCTTTCTTTAGTTTTTAGGAACCATGAAAGCAAAAAAAAGCAAGCGCATTCGCGCTTGCTTTTTTTAATATGCTATAAGAAGACCCTTATTATCCTTATCTAATTCTACTTTCTTATAAGTTGATTTTGCACTTGGTAATGCTCTTAAGGATAAAGGTACTATAAGTTCGCCAACTCTAAGATTATTATAGGCGTTCTCTGGAATCACCAAAATATAATCTACTTCGCTTCTATCCTCTAATGCCATTTCATCATAAATACATAACTCTACTTTATCAACTCTATTATTATATGTTACAGACTCAATTTTTAGAGCTGCTATTATAACAGTAGTAGCATTACCGCTAGAATCAACCTTTCTAACCTGAAGATTATGATAGCCTGAATCTAGCGGTGGCTTTAACCATCTTATTAATCTTGGAAAATATTTATTAATAGGACTTGAAATTCGCAAGTTATTAAGTGCCTTTTCAAGTTCACCACTACTATTATTATACTCAAAATCTTCTATAGCTTCATTACGAAATTCAGCTTCATAAATTTCAGAATACCTTTCATAATCTTCTTCAAGAACCAACTGAAGACCTAATTTAGATGATGATAATATTGTACGAGCAAAAACATCATTATTTATTTCCCTTTGTACTTTCATACTGATAACAATGTCTTCACCACTCGTATTATCAAGGGCGGTATGCGGTATTATTAGTTTATATACAGAACTTCCAAGGATTTCAGAAGCATTATACATAGTTATGCCTGTTACTAATTGAGAATCAAGTGATGTAGTAGTAGTTACTTCAAAGCTTGGACATTTATTAACTTGCACCACAGAATTATTTCCTTGACTTTCTATATTGGTATGGATATATTCTTCAAGCAGAATCTTATGCGAACCATTTAAGGTAGGTTTCCACGTAACAAGATCAGTTGGATCCTCACTAAGCTGTATATTGTTAAGTGCATTTATAAATTCATCTGCAACAGAATCCGAAAAGAAATCCCCATCTTTAATATGAATTTCTGTAGAACTCCATGCCTGAATAATATGTGTAACATGAATAGTAACAAAAATGTCTCTGTCATAATCTTTATTGGCCACTGCAGAAGCTGGTATTATTAATCTATATTTACCCCTAGGTAATTCAGTATTCCTAACTTCACTTACTACAAATAAACCGTCCGATACTTTTTCTGTTTTTACCTTTAACGCCTTATCAATTGGTACACTTAAATTACTTAAACTGTAGACCTCAATAATATGCACGCTTTCGGACTCTGACCATTTTAAGGCTATATTGTCACTAAGCATTATTTGATTTAGTGCATCAATAAATGGTTTTTCACTTTCCTTTTCTGTCTCATTATGCCCTCTTAGAAACTGAGTAGATATATATCCAGCTAATGATTCTTCACCTAGCCTATATCTATTAATATTTAAATTGAAATTAATTTCTACTTCTGCACCAGCGACATTGTCACTCGCCCTAGGGATTTTCGCGATATAGCTTTTGCTACTCAAAAGATTGCCATTGTTTATTGTTGCATCTATCACCTTAGCATAATTCGTTTCTTCATTTTCGCTACCATTTATAGCTTCTAAAGTTATTACTAGCTCTGATACCTTTCCTTGAAACTCATCAAGGATAATACATATAGTTTCGCCGTCTATCTTAGAACTATTTAAAAATCTTACGGATTCATCATCATCAACTAAATTATTAAGAGCTTTTATTAGTCGTGTTCTACTTGCCTTATCAATATCACTTTTTATGTACTCACCAGTGCCGCTTACTTTAATCCCGATATTCTCTGTATTTAGTGCTGGTAATAATGACTTAGGAGCTATATTTTGTATTATTTTATCGCTCTTAACCATAATATTTTTCGCTGACATAGTTGCGTTTGTTATGCGACCCATTCCGCTTATAATAGCATTTGATGCATTTATATAAATATTTTCTATTTTCGTACTCGTATACAAAGATAACCTTGAACCTAATGCCTTTTTAGATAGAGTTAAATTTTGTATACTTGTTCCCCCAGAATTTCTTAAGCGTACCCTTGTATTCGGGCTACTTATATATACATCATTAAATATTCCTAGTAAATGTACATTGGTGCTATGTATGTATAGAGTACCTGTTACTGTTACATTTTTTAAAAATACCAAGCTATTTTTCAAACTACCTGATATCACTAAATTCCCATCAACAATTAAATCCTCAATTATTTTTGGGTACGTTCCAGTTATGCGCACATTGCATCCCACCTCAAGCCTCACACCCTAACATTCTAAAATTTTCTTCATAAATACATTATATACCACTTAAACATCTTTTTCAAAACAAAAAAGATTAAAAAGATTAAGACCTTGGGGACTCCGTCCCCAAACCCCAACAAGCTTTTTGAAAAAAGCTTGACCAAAAACTTTAAAAGCTTAGGCTACGCCTAAGCTTTTTTGTTATAACTCTAGTTCATATAAATGGGACATAAAAAATAAAAGACCGTGGACTCTGTCCACACCTGCAAACTTTTTGTAAAAAGTTTGATCAAAAACTCTAAAACTTAGAATTCGTCTAAGCTTTTTTGTTATAACTCTAGTTCATGTAAAGGAGACATAAAAAAAGCAAGCACGTATGTGCTTGCCGGTGGTGTGGAGGCGGGAGCCTCCACGGTCTTAATCTTTTAATCAATTTCTGCGTACTCTTTGTGCTCGCCTGTTATATAGAAGATAACCCACTCAGATATGTTTACTGCGTGGTCGGCTATACGCTCTAAATACTTAGCTATCATAATAAAATCTATAGCTTGTTCACCGTTTCTTTTGTCTTCGTTAATAAGGCTTATAAGATCATCTCTTACTGCAACAAAAAGCTCATCAACTTCATCATCTGAAGCTATTACTTTTTCAGCCAAATCTTTGTCCCTATTAGTGAAGGCGTTGATTGATTCATTAACCATTGTAACTGTTTTTGCTGCCATAGTTACTATAAGATCTGGATTTTTTATAAAAGTTTTTCCAGCCAGTTGTAAAGTTATTTCTGATATATTAAGTGCTTGATCAGCTATACGTTGCATATCTGTTATAAGCTTAAGTGCTGTGGAAATTAACCTTAAATCCCTTGCAACTGGTTGTTGAGATAAAAGTATTTTGAGTGATGTAGTTTCTATTTCTTTTTCCATGTCGTTGACTTTTTTTTGATGTTGCCTTACAGTCATTGCAAGCTCTACGTCATGAGTTTTAAGTGCTGTAATAGCTCTGTCTATTGCAATTTCTATAAGTGTTCCCATTTCTATTAAATCATTATTTAGTTGCTCTAACCCCTGATCTAAACTATTTCTCATAAACATAACCTCCTCTATTATTTATTATTTTGTTTTATTCTTTAACCAAATCTACCAGTAATATAATCCTCTGTACGTTTATCTTTAGGTACTGAAAACATAGCATTAGTATTTGCGTACTCTATAAGTTCACCACTTAAAAAGAATCCAGTATTATCTGATATTCTAACTGCTTGTTGCATGTTATGTGTAACTATTACAATTGTGTAGTTTTCTTTTAACTTACCTATCAAATCTTCAACTTTTAGAGTAGAAATTGGGTCGAGTGCACTTGTTGGTTCGTCCATAAGTAATATTTCTGGTTCAACAGCTAAAGCTCTTGCTATACATAACCTTTGCTGTTGCCCACCTGAAAGACCCAACGCGCTTTTTTTAAGTCTATCCTTTACTTCGTTCCAAATAGCGGCATTTTTTAGACTTTCTTCTACAATCTCATCTAATTTTTCCTTATGTTTACTTGATTTTAGGCCGTGTGTTCTTGGTCCATAAGCTATATTGTCGTAAATACTCATAGGAAAGGGATTTGGTTTTTGGAATACCATGCCGATACGCTTTCTAAGCTTAGATATATCACTAACCTTGTATATATCTTCATCCCCAAACATGAAACTGCCCGTTATGGTACAACCTTGAACTAAATCATTCATTCTATTTAGACACTTTAAAAGTGTACTTTTACCACAACCAGATGGACCGATAAACGCGGTTATCTCTTTTGGATTGATATCTAAATTGATGTTTTTTAAGGCGTGGAAATCATTATAATATAAATTAGCATCTCTAATAATAAATTTATGCATAATCTTTAACCTCTCTTCAGCTTTGATGCAATATAATTAGTACATAGATTTAGACCAAGAACTGTTGCTATAAGTACAATCGCTGTAGCGTATGCCTTGTCCATATCCGCTGCTTCTGTTGTAATTGTAAACATGAAAACAGATAAAGTTGAAGCAGAATTAAACAAGCTTGTAGGCATAGCTATAAGCGTTCCAGCGGTAAGTGTAAGGGCTGCTGTTTCTCCTACTATACGCCCTACTGAAAGTATTATAGCAGATAAAATACCTGTTATCGCTGAAGGTAATATTACTTTTATAATAGTTTCAAATTTTCCAGCACCTAAAGCATAACTACCTTCTCTATAGGCGTTAGGAACAGTCTTAAGTGCTTCTTCACTTGAACGTATAATAGTTGGAAGTACCATAATAGAAAGAGTGAATACTCCAGACATTATAGACCAAGACCACCCAAGGATTACTACGTAAAATATAAAACCAAAAAGACCATATACTATAGATGGAATTCCTGAAAGGGTTTCTATCGCAAGCCTTATAGCAACAACATATTTTGACTTAGGATTTGAATATTCATTCAAATATATAGCACTTCCTATTCCTATAGGAGTTGAAATAATTAATGTGAATATTACAATCACTATGGTTGTAAATATCATAGGTACAAGCGATTCACCTTCTGGCATATTAAGGCCAAATAAAAAACTAAACGAAAGATGTCTTATCCCATTTATAAATATATGAAAAATTAAGCTGATAAGACACAAAACAGTAAAACCTATTCCAAAGTATATTTTAAAATGGTTTAACATATTATTGAATTTACGCATATTAAACCTCTTTTCTATTAACAATAGTTAGTACAATATTTAGACTTATAACAATCAAAAACAATATGGATCCTATACCAAAAAGAACATTTTGGTGAAGTCCTGTAGCATATCCCATTTCTAATGCAACACCTGTGGTTAAAGTTCTAACTGGACTCAGTAAACTTTCTGGCATATTTGGATTATTACCCGCTATCATTATGACGGCCATAGTTTCACCTACTGCTCTACCTATTCCAAGTATATATGCGGCATTTATTCCTGATTTTGCTGAAGGTACAACTACATCAAAAACAGCTTCTGTCTTTGTACATCCTATAGCTAGTGCACCTTCGTAATACGGTGCAGGCACTGCTCTTATAGCTGTTTCCGCTAGATTTATTATCGTTGGAAGTATCATCATAGAAAGTATTATTATAACAGCAAGCATACTTTTACCTGGACCTCCGAAATTATCCCTTATAAAAGGTACTACTATCATTACGCCAAAAAAACCATATACAACAGAAGGTATTCCGCTTAGAAGCTCTACTGCAGTTTTAAGTGGTTTATATAGCTCTTTTGGGCAAAACATAGCCAAGTATATTGCACACCACTTTCCTATGCGCGAACCAATAAGAAATGCAAAAAATGTAGTTATTACTGAGGTTACAATAAAGCTAAGTATACCAAATTGTTCACTTCGTGGTCGCCATTCCGTGCCTAATAGAAAGTTAAATACGCCTACTTCTGCAACGGCTGGAACTCCACTTGAGAAGATAAAAAATATTATTAAAAAAAGAGAACTTACTGATGTAAGTGCACAAGCTAAAAATAATGATCTTGCAATTAATTCCGATTTTTTTTCCATTATAGTCTACCAAATCTCCTTATTAATATATACTTACGTAGCCTGCATTACGTACTAATGTTTGACCTTCTTCAGAAAGTATAAAATCTAAAAAGGCTTGTGCATTTGCTGGTATGTTCTCTGTTACTCCTACTAGAAATGTATTTGCGAATAAGTAAGTGCCATTTCGTACGGCTTCTTCAGAAAAACTAATACCATTTATTTGCACAGATTGTACTGTATCATCTAAAACACCTACTGTAACGTACCCAATAGAATTTCTACTTAATCTAACTGTTCCTTTTACAGCACCTGTACCTTTTTCAAAAATAGCACCTCTTGCTACTTCACTATCTCTGAATGTTCTTCCATCTCTCTCAATTGTTATTTCTAAATCTGCAAGTTCTTCAAATGTTGAGCGTATGCCAGAACCTTCTTCTCTTGAAACTACTATTATTTCGGCATCATTTCCGCCAACTTCACTCCAGTTTGTAATATTGCCTCTAAATATCTCAGCTACCTGTTCAGATGTTAAATTATTTACTTCATTATCGTTGTGTACTATTACTGATATTCCATCCAAGGCAAAAGGTAGTGGCATTAACCCTTGTTCCATTTCATTTTCAGATAAATATCTCGACGACATTGCAATATGGCTTACGCCTTCTAATGTAGCCCTTATACCTGCCGATGTACCTATTTCTTGTATTTCTATTCTTCTTCCTGGATGCTTATTTTCGTACGCTAACCGTAATTCTCGCATTAGCGGTGCTACAGTTGTGGATCCGGCCACTCTTACAATCCCATCATGTGTGTATGCATAAGCTTCTAAATTACTATCATTTCTCATGCATCCTGTAGTTATAAAAAGCATAAAACAGATTAATATAACCAATTTTTTTCTCACATTATAACTCCTTTTAAAGTAATATATATTATCTAGGTAAGATACAGATATAATATATAACACTCTAGGTTTTAAGTAAAGTATATATTAAATTTATTTTGTAACATAAATTTAATTTTTTAGAAAATAAAAAAAACTTATAATTTTATTTTAAATAAAATAGGAATAAAGGGCGAACAAGTCATAAAAAGTATGATTATAATACTATAATTTACACATTTTTTAATGTTAATATATATAATGTGAATAAAATATATTGTATCTAACCATTTTTTTCTATAAAATGACCATATTAAAATATGGTTACTATATTGCAATTTTAACATAACAGGGATATAATGTTATATATAGGGAGGTGAGGACCGTGGGTGCAATAAACATGCAGGATATATATTTTATAAATCATAAAAGTCAATTACTAAAAACCATTGCTAACTTAGGTCTGCGCCTATGTTAAGCGCTATTACAAGTATAGGCATGCTACCCTTTCTAGGCAAAAACAAGCCTATGACTTATAGTAATCGTGGCTATCAAAATAAGAGAAAAATCTTAGATAATTATCATTCTATAGATTTGCAAGCGGCACCTTATAAATACAAAACGTCACGAGTACTTAATGACTACAAATATTATAATACTAAACCTTATATTCCTACTGTTGGCACTACCGTAAACTTAGCTTTTTAATAAAAAAAGAACTGTATCAAGATTGTTGTACAGTTCTTTTTTTGTGATTTTATTTCGATTTTATTTCATGTTTATTTCAATTATGTTTCAATGCCTACCATTTTCATCAAATGCCTAGCATTTCGAGTTGTACTTACACCATCTTTAATAGTATAATCAAATTCTATTTCATTATTTATATACTGTTCGCTAAAGTGATAGTTCGTAAACTTATCATCACTTTCTTCTAGGCGACACACCTCTAAATCATGCGTAGAAATTGCACCAATTATCCACGGCTTTTGTAATTGTAGTAAAACCTTTTCTGAGCCAAATACTCTATCATATGAATTAGTACCTCTAAAAATCTCATCAATTAAAAAAATCATAGGTTTTCGGGAATTTGAATTATTAATAATTTTTTTAATTCGTATTAGCTCTGCATAAAACGTTGATATATTTTCATTTAAATCATCTTTTATTCTCATAGAAGTATAAATATCTAGTATTGGAGTTTTAAAACTACTTGCACAAACAGGTGCTCCAGCATATGCTAAAGTTAAATTAATACCTAATGTTCTTAAAAAAGTGGTTTTTCCAGCCATATTAGAACCAGATATTATAGCAATATTTTTTAGCGAAAAATTATTATAAACACGTACATCTTTATTTATTAGGGGGTGTCCTACATCTTTAGCGTGTATTTCTAACTTATTTCCGCTAAAACTTGGAAAATTCCAATCTTTATTCATTTCTGGTAGGACTGCTAAACTGATTAATGCTTCAAAAGATCCTATAGTTTCTAACCACTTCTTTATATTATTTCCGCCCTCGTCCCTTAAATCTTCAAGCGCAAAAATACAATGGATATCCCAAAGTAAAAGAACGTTTAAAAATATAAATAAAAGAGAGTTATATCTTAAATCAATAGCATCTGATATACGCTCAAGCTTCTTTATATGTTCAGAAGCTAATTTTTCTGATTCTAAATTTTTTTTCAACTCATTATTTAGTTCTGATGAAAAATTTTCTTTTTCAATTAAAATAAGCATGGCTCTAAAATTGTTTATACTATTTTTGAAATGATTTATTTCATTTAATACCGATAATATTTTAGGTAAGTTAAAAAGGTATAAAGCACAATTCATCAGAACTAAACCTAATAAAATTGTAAATTTAGTTTGTGATGGATTCATAAAAAATAGTATTGGTAAAAATGCAGTAACAACAGAAGTGACTGAAAGAATATATTTCAACTTAGAATTTTTAAAAATTCTATTGTCGCTTTCCAAAAATTCAATTAATTTTTCTGGATCTTTAGAAGCTCCGCCAGATAATAATCCTTCACATTTTATATTTTCGCAAAATGCATTTAATTCAGATAATTCTTTAATCGCTTCCTGACGCTTTAAAATTTCATCTACATTTATTTCAGAAGGGGCTAACATTTTCTTCAAATGCTGTTCACCAAGAAAAGTATTTGTTTCATTAATAAATTGAAATAATGACTTTCTACCGAAAATGTCTAAATCGCTAGTATATGGATTTTCATCATCTGCAAATTTCGCTCCATCTTTTTTAAAGCTAGTCCATTCACCATTAAGTCTAGCTACATATCTTTCACTAATTATAATTTTACAACTTATTCTGTCCACTTCTCTTTTTATTTTTATATGTTTGTACACCAGTATTGCAAAAATAATAACTGATACTACTAGTGCAACCATTGAATACATAGATTGACCATTTGAAAAATTATACACCAAAGCACCAATCACCAGTGCACAAGCCAAAGCTCTATAAAAACTCATCTTACTACTTCTAGCATCTAGCAAAGCTTTTTCTTCTTTATACTCCAAGCTACTACCCCCAGATTAAAAATCAAAAAATTAAGATCGTGGGCTTTCAGCCCACACCCGACAAGCGCAGCGCGCTTGACCGCTTTTTTTGCAAGCGCGTTTGCGCTTGCAAATTTTATTTCTAAACGATAAAATCAACGCATTTTCTATCTTTTAAAAGATGTGATGCATAAGCAACTACCTTTTTATGTTCAGGGTGTATTTGATAAGCTAATAACGCTTCTTCACTTTCAAAAGTGCTATCTAAAAGAATATTTGCGTTACTTGCAGGTAATAAATCTATTGCCAATTTTATTTCAATTATTCCTGATATAATTTCTTTTAAATTTTCTAAATCCTCTTTCATTCTTAAAGCAAGTTTTCTGTTTTCCTCCGCTGGCAAACTTTCATCAAAATTCCAAACAACAATATGTTTAACCATTATACTATCCCTCTTTCATACAAAATATTATTTTATTATAAGCTTTCAAAACTTATTTACAAATTATAGCATAAAAAATTAAAAGTTCAAAAGATTAAAGGATTAAAAGATAAAGACCGTGGGGATTTCATTCCAAGGCTCGCCTTCACCCCAGACAAGCGCACGCGCGCTTGACCGCGTAATGGCGCACGCTTTGCGTGCGCTTGGTGAGGTATTGGAGATGAAATCGCTTTTTCTTCAAAAAAAGAACACGCACATGCGTGTTCTTAAAAGCGGGTCAAGGGTGAAACCCTTGTGGGGTTTGGGGCTACGCCCCAAGGTCTTTATCTTTTAAACTTTTTTAAAGCTTTTTACGCTGGAATGCAAAAATAGAAAAATGTTGCATTATTATGTAAACATATGTTATAATTCAGTTATATGGTGGATTTAGATTAAGTAGTTTAATCAAATCAATAATTAAATGAAGTGTTACAGCGGTTCACTAGGTTCGGCAACTTAGAAAACTTGCTAACGGTCAAAGCACGACCAGTAACAAACGAATCCGCCACTGTAACAAAGCCATTATACAATAAAAAGAATACGTTTACAAGTGGATTCCGCTTATTTTTGCATACTTGTAAGGGCTTTACTTTTGTATCTATGCCAAAGTTACCGTGGTGAAAAGCGTTTGCGTGGTTAGTGATCCGTTAGAGGGTTTTCGCTAACCACGCTTTTTCTATTCCTTCATATTATCAAATAAAAAATGAAAGCGAGTGGAAGTATATGCATGGCGATATATTTAAGAGGGCAAGTTTGGAACAAATAAGTTCTTTAATTTTATTTCAAGAAGAAACACAAACTAAATCAGGGTCGTATGAAGAACGACTAGAAAAGATTAGAGAAGAAGCTTATGACATATTTCCAAAAATTCTCAATCAAAAGGATTATTATATTTCAGATGGTAGAGACGATTTAGCAGAAGCTTTTGATATCTATGAAGAAATTTGTGTACAAATCGGTATGAAAATCGGGGCAAAGCTAGTACATGAACTTTTACTAACAAACGATTCACTACATACAAATACTACTCCTGAAAAAGATTAAAAGATTAAGACCTTGGGCTTTCAGCCCAAACCCGACAAGCGCAGCGCGCTTGACCGCTTTTTTAAGAACGTGCATACGCACGTTCTTTTTTTGTAGGCTGTCTTTCTCGACGAACAGCTTCGCTAGAGGCCTAAATGCAGTCAAGTGTGCAAACTCTTGTTGGGTATGGGGCAACGCCCCGAAATCTTTTAATCTTCTTTAAAAATCAAAAGATTTCATACTTTTTTGAAAAAAGTATGGCAAAAAACTTTAAATGCAAGCGCGTACGCGCTTGCAAAATACGCGGTCAAGCGCGCGTGCGCTTGTCTGGGGTAGTGGGGATGAAATCCCCACGGTCTTTATCTCTTTGTACGATATACTGAAATCCAAAAAAAGAACGCGACTAGTCGCGTTCCTAAAGGGGGTCAAGGGTACAAACCCTTGTTGGGTATGGGGCAAAAGCCCCAAAATCTATTTAAAAAGCAATCGTGTACGCTTGATAGGGGGAAATGGGGATTATAGCTCCGAAGTCTATTTCAAAAGCAAGCGCATACGCGCTTGCAAAATACGCGGTCAAGCGCGCGTGCGCTTGTCTGGGGTGGTGGGGCTGAAAGCCCCACGGTCTTTATCTTTTGACTTTTTAATCTTTTAATTATTTACCGTAGTAAGCTTTTCTGTATATTTCACTAAGCTCAGATACAAGTGGATACCTTGGATTAGCCGTTGTACACTGATCATCAAAAGCAGCGTTTGATAAATAATCGATTTTATCTAAAAATGCTTTTTCTTCTATATTGCACTCTTTAATAGTTGCTGGTATACCAAGCTTTTTAGCTAATTCTCTTACAGCTTTAGCAAGACTCTTAACGCCTTCTTCTGGAGTTTTAGCTGGTAAACCTAACATATTAGCAATAGCTTGATATTTTTCATGCGCTATATAATGCTCATATTTAGGGAAAGAAGCAACTTTTGTTGGTGCAGAAACACCATTATACTCGATAACTAGAGGCAGTAATATGGAGTTAGCACGACCATGCGCTATGTGGAACTCACCACCGAGTTTGTGTGCTAGTGAATGGTTTATTCCAAGGAACGAGTTCGTGAACGCCATACCTGCCATACAAGAAGCATTGTGCATTTTTTCACGTGCTTCTTTATCGTTAGGGTTTTTATAAGCTCGTGGTAAATATTCAAATACTAATTTAACAGCTTTTTCTGCAAGTGCATCCGTATAATCAGAAGCTACTATAGATACATACGCTTCTAGTGCATGAGTAAGTACATCCATACCAGTATCGGCAGTTATAGCTGCTGGAACAGTCATTACAAAATCAGGATCAATAATTGCAACACTTGGCATAAGAGCATAATCAGCTAAAGGATATTTGATGTTATTTTTCTTATCAGTTATAACAGCAAAAGCAGTAACTTCAGAACCAGTACCAGAGGTAGTTGGAATAGCTACAAGTTTAGCTTTTTCACCTAAATCTTTAATTTTATAAGTACGCTTTCTAATATCTAAGAATTTTTGGCTTAATGCTGTAAAATCAACATCTGGTTGTTCATATAGTAACCACATACCTTTTGCAGCATCCATAGGTGATCCACCACCTAAAGCTATAATAACATCTGGTTTAAATATGTTCATAGCTTTTGCACCTTCTGCAACAGTATCAAAAGAAGGATCTGGTTCTACTTGGCTAAACACTTCAAAAGTAACATCGTTTCTACGTTTGTTTAGTTGATAAATAACTCTGTCAACATATCCGAATTTAACCATAGATTCATCTGTAACTATAAATACACGGTTAACATTTGGCATTTTTTCTAAGTACTGTACAGAACCAAATTCAAAGAATACTCTGTTTGGCACTCTGAACCAAAGCATATTTTTCTGTCTGATAGCTACTCTTTTTTTATTAAGAAGGTTAACAGAACTTACATTAGATGTAGTTGAGTTATTACCATAAGAGCCACAACCAAGAGTTAATGAAGGTGTATTGCTGTTGTATAAATCACCTATAGCACCATGTGTAGAAGGTGTATTAACTAGGATACGTCCTGTTTTACATGTATTTGAAAACTTTTTGATAACTGCATCATCATTAGAATGAACAACAGATGTATGACCCATACCACCAATAATTATCATAGTTTCAGCCATTTTAATACCTTCATCTGCATCTTTAGCTTTAATAACCGCAAGTACAGGAGATAATTTTTCTTTAGATAGTGGATGCTCGTGGCCTACTCCATCAATTTCACAACAAAGAACTCTTGTTTCTTTTGGTATAGTGATTCCAGCTAAACTTGCTATATGGAAAGGTGACATACCAACTATGTTAGCATTAACTGCACCTTTTTCTACATTCATAATAACAGGAGTTAATTTTTCAATTTCTGCCTTAGTAGCAAAGTAACAGCCACTTTTTTTCATGAACTCAACAGCTTCATCATAAACAGGCGCTTCAATGATAGCCGCTTGTTCAGAAGCGCAAATCATACCATTATCAAAGCTTTTAGATGAAATTAAATCCGTAACAGCACGCTTAATATTTGCTGTCTTTTCAATGAAACAAGGAACATTTCCAGGTCCTACGCCAAGTGCTGCTTTACCAGTAGAATATGCTGCTTTAACCATTCCAGAACCTCCAGTAGCTAAAACTAAAGATATATTAGGGTGATTCATAAGTAAATTAGTAGCTTCTAAACTTGGATTTTCTATCCACTGAATACAATCTTCAGGTGCACCAGCAGCAATTGCAGCATCACGAACGATTTTAGCAGCTTCTAAAGAACATTTTTGAGCTGAAGGATGAAAAGCAAATACTATAGGGTTACGTGTTTTAGTAGAGATAATAGCCTTGAACATAGTAGTACTTGTAGGATTAGTTACAGGCGTAACACCAGCAACAACACCAACAGGTTCTGCTATTTCCATAAAGCCTTCTGCATGGTTTTCTTGTATAACACCAACAGTTTTTTCATTTTTTATACTATTATATATATATTCAGTTGCGAAAATATTTTTTATAACTTTATCTTCATATATTCCTCGGCCAGTTTCATCAACTGCCATTCTCGCAAGTAATTTTTGGTTAGATAATCCAGCAAGTGACATGGATTTCACAATTTCATCAATTTGTTCTTGAGAATATTCCATATATTTCTCAAGAGCTATAAGTGCTTTTTTTACCATAGAATCTACTTCTTTATTTGCGTCAATTCCTTTATTTACGTCAATTTTTTCGTTATTAGGCATTGCAGGTGTAGCTTTACTCATAGTTAAAACCTCCAATATTTAATTTAAAATAAAGTTAAAAACATTAAAAATTTTAAAGCTTAAGACTATTATATGTTAAAATATTATCAATGTCAATACTAAGTTAATATTAAAACCTTGAGGCTCTGCCTCAGACTCTGCAAACTTTTGTAAAAGTTTGATCAAAACTTTAGAAGCTTCTTTGGAGAATAATATGTAAATCGCTTTTAAGGAAAATAAAAAAGCAAACGCACGCGCTTGCTAATAAAGTTTTTTGCCACGCTTTTTTACAAAAAAGCGTGTGGGTGTGGGCAACGCCCACGGTTCTAATTTTTTTAATGAATGGGTGCGGGTAATGCCCACGGTTCTAATCTTTTTCTACATAAAATAACCCAGCAACTGTTTTACAGTTACTGGGTTTAGAGGGGGATATTAATAGTTACATTAATATTAATTTCCAAATAATAATTTTTTATACATAAAAATTTGTGTTATAATCAAAAAAATTTATAACTAAGGGGTATACTATGTACTATGATAATCTAACTTTACTTACAGACCTTTACGAATTAACAATGATGCAAGGCTATTTCAAACAAAACATTCATGATAAAACAGTAGTATTTGAAGTTTTTTATAGAGATAATCCAGATAACGGAGCGTATGCAATAGTAGCAGGACTTGAACAGGTTGTAGAGTATGTAAAAAATTTAAGCTTTAAAAAAGAGGATATAGAATATCTAAGAGCTTTAAACAAATTTGAAGATGATTTTTTAGATTATTTAGAAAATTTTAAATTTAAAGGAGATATACACGCAATACCAGAAGGAACAGTAGTTTTTCCGCAAGAACCACTCCTAAAAATAAAATCATCTATCATAGAAGGACAGCTCATAGAAGGTGCAGTGCTTAATATAATAAATCATCAAAGTTTAATTGCTACTAAAGCGTCACATATAGTTTGGGCCGCAAATGGTGATACAGTTTTAGAATTTGGCTTACGACGAGCTCAAGGACCAGACGCTGCTATATATGGTGCTAGAGCGGCTATTATAGGCGGATGTGAAGCCACAAGTAATTTACTAGCTGGAAAAATGTTTGATGTTCCAGTATCAGGTACTCATGCGCATAGTTGGGTAATGAGTTTTGAGAATGAAATTACAGCCTTTAGGGCATATGCAGATATGTTTCCAGAAAACCCTATATTACTTGTAGATACCTTCAACACTTTAGAACAAGGCGTTCCAAACGCTATAAAAGTATTTGAGGAGTTAAAGCAAAAAGGAGTTAAATTTAAACGTTATGGTATTAGACTCGATAGTGGTGACCTTTCATATATTTCAAAAGAAGCACGTAAACTGCTAGACAAAGCAGGCTTTACAGATGCTATTATAAGTGCCTCTAGCGACTTAGACGAATATTTAATAAGTGAATTAAAATCACAAGGTGCAGAAATTTCTGTATGGGGCGTAGGCACAAATCTTATAACTTCCAAAGGTTGGTCGGCATTTGGAGGGGTTTATAAATTAGTTGCAGAGATAGGAAATGATAAAAATATTTTGCCAAAAATTAAATTATCTGAAAATCCAGATAAAATTACAAATCCTGGTGATAAAAAAGTATTTAGAATCTACAATAAAAAAAACCATAAGATAAAAGCAGATCTAATAGCTTTAGCAAATGAAAAAATATGTAATAAAAGTGATTTAACTATATTTGACCCTAAAGCAACTTGGAAAAAAATGAAACTCAAAGCGAATGAATTTGAAGTTCGAGAGCTGTTAGTACCTATATTTGCCCAAGGTGAATGTGTATACACTTTACCAACTGTAATAGAAATAAGGGAATACTGTAAAAAAGAGCTACTCACACTTTGGGGTGAATCCAAAAGACTAGTAAATCCACATGTAATACCTGTAGACTTATCGCATGATTTATTCACTCTGAAAAACGATATGATTAAAAGATTAAAAGATTAAAGTCAAAAGATAAAGACCGTGGGGCTTTCAGCCCCACAACCCGACGAGCGCACGCGCGCTCGACCGCGTTTTTAGCAAGCGCATTCGCGCTTGCTCTTTTTTGATTCGAAATAACATGTAATTGGTTAAATATTTTTATAAAGAGTATATGTAATGAAAACGAATAGATCCAGCTAAAGATATACTAGTCTTTTTTTAAAATTACTTATTGCATATTCAAAATTATTAGTGTATAATGTTTTTGTACATACAGTATATGTAGATTTTTATAATTATGAGGAGGTTTTTATGAAATTTTTAAAAGCACTTGCAATAACAGCAGTTGTATCGCTTTATGGGGTGATTAACAGCACATACGCTCAGGCAATGACGTTTGAGGAATTATACGAAATAAAGACCGAAAGATTAAATGCACAGTCTTTCGGGTCACCATTTGCACTAGATCCTTCAGATGGTCAAATAAATGCCTTTTTGAATCTAGCATTAATTAACTCTTATTTATCTGAAGATGAACATGGTGGTGTGTTTATTGATGGTGATACTTTAGTAGTAGTTGAGTTAATAGACCCTAATAGCAATGCTCGCACAAGGTCCATGGAAAGAATACATGAGTTTGCTAATAGTGAAACAAGAATACTTAGTAATTTTTTGAGAATAGAACAGGGTAGATTCTCTCATGCAGAATTAATATCAGTTATAAATTATATATCTTATAACTTAATAGTGGATTTAATAGATGAACTAGAACCTATTGTTGGAGGAAGAATACCAATTATATTGCATGGTGGACCTATAATTCAAGAAAATATTGTTGAGATTGGTCTCTCACCTATTGTATACAATGACGAAGAATTGAGAAATGAAGTCATAGGGCATATAAAGGAAACAGTTTCTAACTTATCACCTAAAGAAGATTTTTCGAATATTTTAAGTTTTGTAGAGGGATGGGAAATAGAGTTCCTAGGGCTTATACCACAATATGAATATGAATCATATCAATATGATGGAATGCCAGAGTTAGAAGAAGATTTAGTAGTAGATAATTTCAATACTCTAAACATCCAACCAGGACGCACTCAAGTAAGACCCGCAGGAAGTGGCAGTGGATTCACTGCAAATAATCTTTTAAACGGTCGTTTGATTACAGCAGGGCATGGATTTAGGATGTGGGACCAAGTTTTTGTAGGCAACACTATGATAGGATCTGTTCATAGGCACTCAGTATCTGGATCTGTAGATGGCTCTGGAATAGGAATATATCTTCCTAGCACTGTCGTGAGAAATACTTGGCCAGATGGTTCTACTATAACTGGAAATAGTGGAATGTTTAATGTAAGTGGTGGACACGTTACAGCTTTTGGTTCTACTCAATCTGGCAGTGGTGGAAGAACAGGTGAAATTATAAGGACTAATTTCGTTATGCTTCTAGAATTTCAGGGACAAGTTCACAGGATAACCGACACAATTGTAACTACTGTAACTGGCGTTAATCCAGGTGATAGTGGCGGGCCGATTAGGACTTCACAAGGTTTCAACTCAGGAATTGTGGCTGGTAGAGTGTTAGCTGCACCATATCTAAATAGAATGGTATATGTATGTATACAACGTGCTATGAATGTACTATAGCACAACAGTAGTAAAAAGGATTAAACTGTGATACTAAAAGTCCTACACCCATTGTGGAATATCGCAATTTCTCACAGAGTTTACCCTTGACTCATTTTGCAAGCGCATTTGCGCTTGCATTTTTTTGTACCCATTTTTCCATTTTTACAAACCCTCTATTAAAAGCGCACGCGAAGCGTACGCAATTACGCGGTCAAGCGCGCTTGCGCTTGTCAGGGGCGGTGGGGATGAAATCCCCACGGTCTTAATCTTTTAAACTTGTTTGCATATATTGAAAATAATTGTATATATATTGAAATACGAGTGTACAATGTTGCAAACAGGAGGAATCATGGAGAATATCATAATTAATTTAAGAGATACAATCTGGAGCTTGCCAATGATTATGTTATGTATAGGTGCAGGCTTATTGTTCAGTTTATCAACAAGGTTCTTGCAAGTGCGATATTTGAAAGAAATGATAAGGCAAATTACTACTAGCAAAAGCTCAGATGCAGGAATTTCTCCTTTTCAGTCCTTAGTTTTATCGTTATCAGGTCGTTTAGGTACTGGCAATATTGCAGGAGTTGCTACTGCTTTAGTTTTCGGTGGCCCTGGTGCATTGTTTTGGATGTGGGTTATAGCCTTTTTAGGTGCAGGTTCTGCATTTGCAGAATCAACACTTGGACAGATTTATAAAACAAAAGATGCGGGTGGATATCGTGGTGGACCTGCTCATTATATCGAAAAAGGTACGGGTGCAAGATGGTTTGCTGTACTGTTTTCTATTGTAAGTTTACTGGCTTATACAATGTTTATGCCTGGTTTACAGGCCAATACTATTACTTCATCTATGGAGTCGGCCTTCGGAATACCGCCAGTAATTATGGGGCTAATGATGGTTGTAGCACTTATTTTTATAATTAAAGGTGGTATTAAAGGGTTTGCGCGCTTTTCAGAACTTGTAATACCTGTTATGTCTATAGGATATCTCTTATTTGCTTGGATAATAATTGCGATTAATTTTAGACAAATACCTGAAATATTTATACTTATAATTAGTAGTGCTTTTGGAACTGAAGAATTATTTGCTGGAATGGTAGGTTCAGCACTTAGTTATGGTATTAGACGTGGCGTTTTTTCAACAGAAGCTGGTATGGGTTCACAAGTTTCAGCTTCAGCAGCAGCAGAAACAGACCACCCTGCAAAACAAGGTTTAGTTCAAGCCTTTTCTATATACATAGATACGTTCATAGTCAATACTTCAACAGGGTTTATGATTTTACTAACTGGAATGTTTAATGTAATAAGTCCTACTGGTGAAGTTATCGTAAATAATCTACCGCATTTGCATGACTCAGGTGCTGACTACACAATTTATGCTATAGACAGCGTATTTACGGGTTGGGGGTCAATAATTACAGCTATATCAATATTTTTATTTGCCTTTACTATATTTGTCTCACATTACTATATAGCAGAAACAAATCTAATGTATATTACACGAGGAAAACAAACTCCAACTATGGTATTTGCTTTACAAGCATTTTTTCTGCTTACGATTTTTCAAGGTTCAATAGCTTCTTCAGAAATGGCTTGGGCAATGGCTGACATAGGGGTTGGTGTAAGTGTATGGCTAAATCTTATAGCAATTTTACTACTTTATAAACCAGTCATGCTATGTTTCAAAGATTACGAAGAACAATACATACAAGGCAAAGAGCCTGTATTTAACTCGAAGTCCGTAGGAATTAAAAATGCACATTTTTGGGAGAATAAGAGAAGAAAATCGTAAAACCTTGGGGCGTTGCCCCAAACCCCACAAGCTTTTTGCAAAAAGCTTGACCAAAAACTTTAGAGAACGCGCATTCGCGCGTTCTTTTTTTAATTCAAGCATAGTATACATAAAGGGGCATTTTTTAGAAACGCACGTATGTGCGTTCCATTACGCGGTCAAGCGCGCGCGCTTGTCGGGAGTTTGAGGGTTGAAATCCCTCAAGATTTTAAGAACACGCATTCGCGCTTTCTTTTTTTTAATTCAAGTGTAGTATATATAAAGGAGCATTTTTTAGAAACGCACATATGTGCGTTCCATTACGCGGTCAAGCGCGCGCGCTTGTCGGGAGTTTGAGGGCCGAAATCCCTCAAGGTCTTAATCTTTTAATTATGTTTTTATGTCTAAATTGAAAGTAGGGAGACTAGTAGTAGACTCTGTTAAATCTTCCTGTAGAGCTGGTTCTTTACCCAAAACATTAAAAGGTGTGCCTATTGGCGTTAGCGAAAAACTTTGCAAATTATAATTATATTCTCGTAATAAACTGTTTAGTGTATTTATATTTGATTTAATGATAGATTGTGTTTCCATATTTTCAAGCCTAAACTGCAAATTTATATTGTTATTATGTTTTTGTATATATGTTTCTACTCTACCTAGATATGCTGTGTTAAGAGCTACAAGGGCTGAAGAAGAACTTTTGGATTTTTTACTTCGCCTTGAATCTTTAAAAATAAAAAGCTCACCATTCGTAGTAGTTTCACCAAGAGATATAGGCAAAGGTATGTATATGCTATCTTTTAATAGATTTAAAAATTCTAAATTTTCTCTGGTGGTAGAAATATTTTCAAGAATGTTTGTGTATGAAGATTTAGATAGCAAGGTTTCTACATCTGCAAGATTTTGATTTAACTCATTTAAAACTTTATCTATATCTTTCGGATTTGTAGAATCAAAATCTATACTAAATCTATTTAATATAGATTCTGCTAAATTAGTTATAGCTTTAGATATATTTTCATTTGTTTGATTTGTTAAGCTTGATTGCAAGCCGTCTGAAAGTTTCAGTAAAAAGCTTTCTTTGGAATCTGGGTTATTTGCAAATAAAATCTCACTCATAGTGAAAATATCATTGGCTGTAATAGGAATATTAGGCTTTAAAATTTCATTTAAACTGTTCATTGTCAGTGTGTTTTGTGATAAGGATTGCTCTATTCTGATTATATTTTCTGTAGATAGATTCTCTTTTATATTTTCAGGGAAATTATTTAAATCAAGTTGTGAAATATCTTGTAAGTTTTTTAAGGTAGCATTAGTTTCACTTATAGTATTAGGCTGTAACTGTGCAGAGTGATTTTTTAGTAGGGCTTCTATAACACTATTTTTTATTTCTATATTGTCTATAGAATCTATACTATTAGCAAGATTTGAAAGTTGAGCACCAATATGACCTTGACCTTCAAGCATATTTTGAAGTATATATGTATTTGAAGTGGTAACTGGAATCTCATTATTTAATAAAAAAATAGCTTTATCCATACTTCCAAACATATTAGTATTTATAGAAGCAGTATTTGATGTTGCGCTAGACTGTGATTTATTCATATTATTTTCTAATGTATTTGTGGTATTTTCTTTATTTAGGTTAGCGTTTAGTGAAGTTTCATTTTGAGATTTCGTATTTTCAAGTATGTTAAAAAGCTTTATAGCCTTATTTAAATTTTGTACAGATGTATTATTCAGAGGTAATTTGTTATCTATTAAGCTCTGTAACATTTTAAGGGTATCAGGCGTTACTCTAAGCCCTGAAGATTTGATTATACTTTCAAAAGTTTCTTTAATATCAGCTGGTAGAGTCGTAACTTTTTCAGCTATTGTAGCCATATGTTTAATCTGTAGATTTTCTTTTGATTTATTGCTGGAGGTATTATTTTTTTTGATTTCTGAATTGGGCAATGAAGTATTAACTATATTATTATTTATCTCCACAATTACACACCTTCCATTCCTTTCATTTTTGTAGTCAATGGCATATGAACTAACTATAAAAGATTAAAAATCAAAAGATTTCATACTTTTTTGAAAAAAAGTCTGACAAAAAACTTTAATAGTAGCCACTACGTGGCTGCTTAAACGGGTCAAGGGCGAATCCCTTGCTGAGGTTAAGGCGAGCCTTGGACAAGCAGCCCACGGTTTTAATCTTTTATATACTCCTAATTCATACACATTTAACTATAGCACACTCATAAGTACTAAAAAAACACCTTGACTCCGCCAAAACTGGCAAACCAAGGTGTTTTCTGTATATCAATGAAAATAAGTAAGTAAACTTTACGGTTTAATACGGATTAATTCAAAAAAATTAAATCATAAATCTTTAAACTTGCAGGGGCCGGATTCGAACCGACGACCTTCGGGTTATGAGCCCGACGAGCTACCGAGCTGCTCCACCCTGCGACGAAATAGTATAAGGTACCACCCGGATTTGAACCGGGGGTAAAGGAGTTGCAGTCCTCTGCCTTACCGCTTGGCTATGGTACCATAAACAAAGCACTAGCAGAAATAATTATAACATTTTACAAAAAAGTGACCCATAGGGGAATCGAACCCCTGTTACAGCCGTGAAAGGGCCGTGTCTTAACCGCTTGACCAATGGGCCGTACTTATATTTAAATTATAATACTGAAATATTGTTTTGTCAACAATATTTCAATATCAAGAAATGTAAAAAATTTAGCAATAGATCATACAAATTATATAATTTTTACATAATTATACATAAACATTTAAGTCCTATAATAAACAATACATGAATACACATCTGGAAAGTTAAAATATTCGTAATAAAAAAGTAAAAAATAAATGATTATGCTTAAAATTTTGGTTAAATTATATAAGTCCTATATATGGTGCTATCGCAATAATAAATGTTCCAGCTATAAGCATAGGTACCAGGAATTTAAGTGTAAATTTTAAATGATGGGTATATGGCACATTAACGATTTCTAATGTTCCAAGTACTATGGCACTTGGATATAGCCAGCCAGTAAATGATAATCCTAGGGTAAAAGCACTAATAAGTATAATTTGTCCGCCTTCACCACCAATAGCAGTTGCAGCAAATAATGCGTATGCCACAGCACCAAGTATCGGCATAGAAATTCCAGCTACACCACTTGAAGATTGTAAAAATAGTCCGATTGATGCAAATGCTAATACTGCAAAAACTGCAAATGCCCAGACTGGTGCACCACCTAGAACAGATGATATCCAATATACAAATGTTACAGAAATTCCAGATGTTCTACTTCCCATTATAACGGAAATACCACGAGCTATAGATAAAACAAGTACAACACCTAGCATATCCTTCGCACCATTTACAAATATATTTACAAATTCTTTTTCTGGTATTTTATTAATAAACTTCAGTAAGATTGCCCCTATTAAAAATACGAATGAAAATTCGTCAAAGAACCAATAACCAAGAGGTGTAACATTACCTATGCCAAGCAAAACACCTAGTACTGGAACATTACTTAACGCTATAAGTGGTGCATTTACAATATCAAACATATTAGTTGCACCAATATAAAATTCACTCCAAGGTACATAGCCTAAAATTAAAGCTACCACTACACCAATAAACATAAATATAGAAATAAGTCTTCCTCTAGTTAATTCTAAATCTTGTCTAGCGTTATCAGTTAAAGTTTTAACACCTTCAACGCCATAAAGTATAGAATTTTTAGGGTCTTCCTTAACACTATTTGCATATCTAATCATTAAAAATGTAGCAATAGCATAAAGCACAATAAATATTATCATACGCAATATTATCCCAGAACCTAAAGAGAGATTATCATTTCCTATAACTGAAACTGCTGCTCCAGTAGAAAATGGATTAACAATAGAAGCCATTCCCCCTGCTGCTGCTCCTATGAATAAAACTCCGAGACCTGTCATTACATCATATCCAGCTAAAACAAACATTGGTATAATTACGATCGCAAAAGCTGGAATTTCTTCCGCAAAACCAAAAACGGTTCCCAAAATCGCAAAAATCATCATCATCATAGCAATGAGTACAGAGCCTTGAAACTTAGTTATAAGCTTCCCAATTCCAGCTTCAAGAGCACCTACGTGATTTAAAACGGCTAAAAATCCCCCTGCAATTAAAAGAGCTATGCCTACGCTACTTGCCTGCTGAAACCCAAGAATTGGAGCTTTTAAAACATCCCACAAACCAGCTGGCTGCGTGCCTACACCATGAACAATATTCCCGTTAGAATCAAATGTTGCACCAACAACAACCTGTGAAGCCTCTGAATCATAAACAGACACTGGAATAAAATAAGTTAAAGCTGCTGTTATTAAAAGAGCTATCACAACTATTGTATACGCGCTAGGCAACTTAAAATTCTTCATTATCCAACCACCTTCCTATATTTTTAGTTAAATTTGTAATCTACTAATAATATCTTAAATCTCCGATAATTTCAACGATTCAAACAGATTATAACTTTCAGTCGATCGCAAAAGATTAAAAGATAAAGACCGTAGGGCTTCCGCTCCACCGCCCCGACAAGGGTTTTACCCTTGACCCCTTTTTCAAGCGCATTCGCGCTTGCTTAAAATAATTAGGCTAAACTTCTTTTACTTTAAAATCCCAATAAAAAAAGCGCAAGCGATATCTCACGCAATTACGCGGTCAAGCGCACTTGCGCTTGTCTGGGATTGTGGGGATGAAATCCCCACGGTTTTAATCTTTTAATTCATATTCAATTGACTATAGTGCAATATGATATAATAAAAGCGGTACTATGGAAAGGTTGTGATGATAAATGAAAGTGACAATTTCTGATGTTGCTAGTTTGGCTGGCGTTGCCAAAAGCACAGTTTCAAGATATTTAAATGGAGGGTATGTTAGCGAAGGAACGAAGCGAAAAATTGACCATGTAATAAAAAAAACAAATTACATGCCTAATACATTTGCTCAAAGTTTGAAGGCAAAAAACACAAATTTAATCGGACTAATTATCCCACGTTTAAATTCATATACAGCATCATTAGTATTAAAAGGAATAGATGAAAAGCTAAGGGAAAAAGGTTATCAGATGCTGATTTCAAATGCTGAACAAAAAAAAGAAAGAGAAATTGAGAGTATTTATAGTTTTGCTAATCAAAAAGTGGCTGGAATTATTCTAATTGCAACTGTCTTAACAAGTGAGCATTTGAAGGCTATTAAAGAAATTGGTATTCCAGTAATAACAGTAGGACAAGAACATAATAGTGTGCCTTCTTTAACTTTTCAAGATGAGCAAGCGGGATATACCCTAGGAACATATGTAGCAGAAAGAGGACACAAAAAAATTTTATATATGGGCGTAAAACAGGAAGATATTGCTGTTGGAGTTAAGAGAAAACAAGGATTTATAAAAGCTATTGAAGAAAGAGGATACTGTGACATAGATTATATTGAAAGTAGTTTCTTTATGAAAGATGCGAGAAAACTTTTTTCTGACCTTTTAGAAAAAGGAAGGTGCTTAGACAGAACTATTGTGGTGTGCGCAACCGATAATATAGCACTTGGAGTAATGCAAGCAACACGTCAGCATGGACTAAAAGTCCCTGATGATATTTCTGTAACTGGATTTGGTGATTATGAAATAGCAGATTTAATTGATTTGACAACAGTTAGATATCCTCATCAAGAATCAGGTGAATTAGCAGCTGAAAAAATCATTTTATTAAGTAAAGGACAAATTTTTAAAGATATACAAACAGCAATATGTGAATTAATTGAACGTGGAAGTGTTGCTAATTTGAAATCTTATAAAAAATAGACAAAAAAACATTGACAAATAAATTTTAATAGTCTATTATAAAAATTAAGTGGAACCGATTCCTTTTTGTCGAGGGGCGTTTAGGTTCCATTAAAATTGATTTAAATGGAACCGGTTCTTTTGAAGTTATTTATTTAAGGAGGAGATGAATATGAGTAACGAATTAATTGCAAAGCAAATTATTGAAGCATTGGGGGGAGAATCAAATATTGATTCCGTTTCTCACTGTGCCACACGCTTACGTGTCATGATAAGAGACAAAGAAAAAATCAATGAAAAAGAAATTGAGGAAATTGAAAAAGTAAAAGGCTCATTTCTTAATTCAGGTCAATTTCAAATTATTTTAGGTACTGGAACAGTAAATAAGGTTTACGAAGAAGTTGTAAAATTAGGAATAGCAACTCAAACTACAAATGAACAGAAACAATCATCCGCAAAAGAAGGAAACGTTTTTCAACAAGTAATTAGAACATTCGGTGATGTATTCGTCCCTATAATTCCAGTACTTGTTGCTACAGGTTTATTCATGGGGGTTCGCGGACTACTTACACAGCCACAAGTTTTACATATGTTCGGTATGACTCCTGATCAAATTTCTGAACACTTTATTCTATATTCACAAATCATGACGGATACTGCATTTATTTTCTTACCAGCACTTATTGCCATGTCTGCTTTTAAAGTATTTGGCGGTACACCAATGATCGGTTTGATACTAGGGCTAATGCTAGTTAATCCTGTCCTACCTAATGCTTGGGGTGTTGCAGGTGGAGACGTATCACCAATTTACTTTTTTAATTTTATCCCTGTAGTTGGATATCAAGCATCTGTTATTCCAGCATTTATTTCAGGCTTTCTCGGTGCAAAGCTTGAACAAAAAACCCGTAAACATGTTCCTGAAGCACTCGATCTAATTGTTACACCATTTATTACTTTACTCATAATGTCCGCCTTAGCATTATTTGTTATCGGTCCAGTTTTTAGATCAGCGGAAAATTTAATTATTTCATCTATTATTGTATTATTAGATTGGCCACTCGGAATCGGAGGAGCTATTATTGGTTTCTTCCATCAAGTAATTGTAGTTGCTGGAGTTCATCATGTATTTAACGCGTTAGAAGTAGGATTAATTGCCGACCTTGGAATAAATGCTTTTAATCCAATTATTTCAGCAGCTATGGCAGCCCAAGGTGGTGCAACTTTAGCGGTTGGAATGAAAACAAAGTCTACTAAAGTAAAAGCTCTATCCTTTTCAGCATTTACTTCTGTGTTATTAGGGATAACTGAGCCTGCTATATTTGGGATTAATCTTCGCTATGTTAAGCCATTTGTACTTGGATTAGTTGGGGGCGCAATCGGTGGTTTCCTTGCTTCACTACTTGGACTAGGCGCATCAGGAATGGGTATTACATTAATTCCAGGAATGCTGTTATACTTAGATGGTCAGCTTCTAACATATATTTTTGTTATGCTAGTTTCTATTGGTAGTGGATTTGGCTTAACATGGTTATTTGGCTTTTCAGATGACATGTTAGCAAAATAATTCTAATAAAATAATTATTTTAATGTTGAAAGGATTTAATATAATGATATGGACAAGAGAACAGCTCTATACGACACTTGAAGAAACGCCAAGAAAAGTATTAACAGAACTAAAAAAACAAGTAGATGCTTGCCCTTGGAGACAAAAATTTCATATCCAACCTTCAACAGGACTATTAAATGACCCTAATGGTTTTGCGTTTTACCAAGGTGAGTATCATTTGTTCTATCAATGGTTTCCGCTTGGCCCCGTACATGGTCTCAAGTACTGGTATCATCTCAAGTCAAAAGATTTAGTAACATGGAAAAATCTTGGCATTGCGATTAGACCTGATTATGACTATGACAATTATGGTGTTTATTCTGGAAGCGGTATAGAACATCAAGGAGATTTATACCTTATGTATACTGGTAATCATCGAGATAAACATTGGGTACGTCATCCTATGCAGTGCATCGCGATAATGCACCCTAATGGCGAGGTAGAAAAATTATCTCATCCTGTAATTAAAGATGTACCAGAAGGTTATACCGAGCATTTCAGAGACCCAAAAGTTTGGAGACAAGGAGAAAATTTTTATGCTGTAATTGGGGCACAACGCCAAAACCAATCTGGAACAGCTGTTATTTATAAATCCCCTGACCTACTTAACTGGAGTTTTTGTAAGGAACTTAGTACAGAGTTAAAAGATTTTGGCTACATGTGGGAATGCCCAGATTATTTCGAGCTTGACGGTAAAGGTATTTTTATTTTTTCTCCCCAAGGACTAGAAGCAACTTCAATGAAATACCAAAATATTTATCAATCAGGCTACTTAATTGGAAACCTTCTTAACATTGAAACATTTGAATTTTCTCATGGAGAGTTTCATGAACTAGACCATGGTTTTGATTTTTACGCACCACAAACAATGGAAGATGATAAAGGAAGAAGAATATTGATAGGCTGGATGGGGTTACCTGATATCTTGTACCCAACAGATAAAAATGGGTGGGCTCATTGTTTAACATTGCCACGAGAATTAAAAATAATTAATGGCCATCTTTATCAGATTCCAGTAGAAGAATTAAAAACTCTTAGGAAAAGCAAGCAAAATCTATCAACAACCCTAAAGTCTCTTACTTCCTTTGGACACGGCACTAATTATGAGTTAGAATGTGAATTTACTGATATTGAAACTCAAGAAGTAGGGCTTAATTTGCGAGTAGGTGAAGGCGAAAAAACAGTAATAAAATATAGCCGTAAAGAAGAAAAAATTATACTTGATCGTACATTATCGGGTGAAGCCATAGCAACTGAATATGGAACAACGCGAGCCATTACATATAACAAAGATACCTTAAAACTTCAGATTTTTATGGATACGTCTTCAATAGAAATCTTTATAAATAATGGAGAACATGTAATGACCTCTCGTATTTTCCCTACAAACACTAAAAATAAAATTGAGCTTTTCACAGCAAGCGGAACATGTCAAATCAATATAAACAAATGGGATTTATAGTGTAAAAGAAAAAACCTTTAAAACCTTGGGACTCCGTCCCAAACCCTGCAAGGGTTTCACCCTTGACCCTTTTTAAGAACGCACATTGGTGCGTTCTTTTTTTATTCTTTTCTCGACGAACAGCTTCGCTGAAGCTGAAACGCAGCCTTAATCCTTTAACTTTCTAAAACAAGGGTTTACGATATACATTGGTAATTGTATAATTATTTTGTAAGCAAGCGCGTACGCGCTTCTTTAAAAAGCGGTCAAGCGCGCTGCGCTTGTCGGGGTGTGGGGCGGAAGCCCCACGGTTTTTATAACTAGTTCAATTATTTTTTTTGGAGGCGTGAACATATGAAAATAAATGCTAACGATTTTGCTAAAGAAACATTAGAAAAAGCAGAAAGCTTATTATTTAATGGAAATGGATTTATTGGTATTCGTGGTAATTTAGAAGAAGATTATTATGACCACTTTGCTACAAACCGTGAAACTTATATTAATGGCTTCTATGAAACTAAAAAAATACATTATCCTGAAAAAATGTATGGGTTTACTGAAACTGGCGAAACAATGATTAGCGTTGTAGATGGTCAAACTACACTCATTAATATTGGTGGCGAACAGTTCCGTATTGATCAAGGAAAAACCGAAAATTCCGTTAGATATTTAGATATGGAAAAAGGCCAAACAGTTCGAGAACTTACTTGGATTTCTCCCAAAGGCCTTCAAACCAAAATTAAAATTACTAGACTTGCATCTTTCATTCATAAAAATATTTTTGCGATGAATTATGAATTTGAGAAAATAAATCATGATGAAAAAATTGTGCTAACCACACATCTTAATTTTTCACCAGTTCGTACTATTGATAAAAACGACCCAAGAATGAGTCATGACATTCAAAAAATTGAAGTTATTAAAGTAGATACAGATAAACAAATTATTGAATTTAAAGCACCAAAATCAGGATTAAAAGGTAGTTGTGCTTGGAAAGTTAATGAAAAAGATACTACAATTCAAGTGACAGAAGACAGAGTAATTTTAAAAAGTGAGTTAACAGGCTCAATATTTATTAAAACATTTAATTATTTATTTGGCAATCAATCAAATGAAGGGTTCGATTTAACATTTGAAGATCACCAAAAATTACAAAATGAGTACTTAATAGAATTCTGGAATGTTGCTAAAGTAGAAATTGAATCAGAAATAGATATTGAAGAAAGTGTGAATTTTGGAACATTTTCTTTATTGCAATCTCTAGGGTCAAATGGAACAAGTAGTATTGCTGCTAAAGGATTGAGCGGAAGTGGATATGAAGGGCATTACTTTTGGGATACAGAAATGTATATTTACCCAGTATTTCTACATTTTCAGCCTAAGCTTGCAGAACAAATTTTACGCTACAGAATCCACATCTTAGAAAAAGCACGTACAAATCGTGAAATGTTTGGATATAAAACAGGAGTATTATTCCCTTGGCGTACAATTTCTGGTACAGAATCATCACCATTTTTTGAAGCTGGTTCAGCTCAACATCATATTAATTCAGATATTGCTTATGCGTTTATTCGTTACTTTGAAAGTACAAAAGAGACTGATATTTTCTTTGAAGGTGGATTTGAAGTTTTATTAGAAACGTCACGATTGTTTATGGAAATTGGATATGTGCGAGATAATAAGTTTCATATAGACAAAGTGACAGGACCAGATGAGTATTCCGTGTTGGTTAATGATAACTACTATACAAATGTGATGGTAAAACATCAATTCAAATGGACAAATAAATTAGCTGAAATCTTAGAAAAAACAGATTCTGCAAAATGGGAAAAATTAATTCAGACTTTGAACATAACTAAAGAAGAGCTGGAGTTAATGGCCAACTACGCAGATATTATGGAAAAGCCAATTGACGAAGCACGCCAACTAGTGAAACAAGACAGAGATTTCTTAAATAAAGAAAAATGGCCTTTCTGGAATGAAGGGAAAAAACCATTACTTATACACTATCATCCACTTGTAATTTATCGTTATCAAGTTTCAAAACAAGCAGATGCTGTAATGGCGTTAATGTTATTCCCTGAAGAAGAATCCTTAGAAATTGTAAAAAATTCTGTTCATTACTATGACGAAGTAACAACGCATGATTCATCTTTATCGTATTCAGCATTTTCAATTGTTTATAACCGTGTTGGAGATACTGAGAAAAGTTATGAATATTTCCTAGAAAATGCTCGTTGCGATTTAGATAATCTACATGGAAACACGAAAGACGGGTTACATGCAGCTTCAATGGGTGGTACACTCATGAACATCTTATACGGTTTCTGTGATTTACGTTTTGGCGAAGACGAGTTCACTCTTAATCCTAAATTACCAGAACAAATTAAATCAATGAAGTTTTCGATTGCTTACAGAAGCGAAATTTATCGTATCAGTGTAACTGGAGATGATTATCAAGTTACAAAAGATTAAAGATTAAAAAATTAAAAGATTAAGACCTTGAGGGCTTCCGCCCTCAAACTCCCGACAAGCGCAGCGCGCTTGACCGCTTTTTTTAAGAACGTGCTTTGCACGTTCTTTTTTTGTATATCATTAGCCACGAAGTAACTACAAGCTCCACAATAGCAAAGTGCAAACAAAATTTAAGGTATAAAAAAAGCCATGGCACCTTCTTATATTAGAAAGTATCATGGCTCTAAAACTAATTTACATAATTTCTAACAAGTACATCTTCCAATTCCAGATATACTAACCATAGAAAGAAATATACTGGCAAATGTAAAGGCAATCATAATTACAGAAAATGAAGCAGCCATAAATATGCCAGCCTTTTCCTCTGTGGATTCATACACGATTTTGTCCTTTTTATCTTGTTCATCATTAAAATTATCAGACATTTCGCACCGCCCCTTCTCTTTACTGATGTATATTACGCTTTAAAAATTCCTCCAAATCTTGTTCATCATGTATTAATAAAATGCTGTCTTTTACATTACCATATTCTATATAAAATATGGATGGAACTAGACGTACTCCTAAAAACGCTAATAGTTCATCCATTCTTTCTGAATCTTCCGCTCTAGCATCATCAGTATTAAAATAGTATATACTTGTACCCAAATTTCTCAATAAACTTCTTAAAACAGGCTCAATCTCACTGCAAGCAGGGCAAGTAGGCCTCCCAACATAGACAATGAAACTTTCTTCATTATACAAAAGTTGGGATAAATCCTGATTGTTAATTTCGATGAGCGAGGTGTCAGGTTTGAAAAAATAAAATGAAACCAATAAGATAGTAGTTATTGAAAGTACTGACAAGACAATAATCCTTCTAATAACTAAAAATCTTTATTAATTATACAATGCTATGCTGTCTATGCACCCAATTTATAGGTATATTTTTCCTAAGTTGTATTGCCATTGTACTATTTCTTTTTTATTATGTCAACAAGTTTCTTATCTTTTCGTCATAAATTTATTTTCACACTAAATTATTTAGCAATATAAAAAATCTATCCCACCTAAAATTATATTTTAGATGGGATAGATTTTTTGATAAGTCGTAATATAAAAACTAAATACAGAGTATAGAAGAAAAATAATAAGGACAAGACCTCGACCTATTAGTATGAGTCAGCTAAACATGTTACCATGCGTACACCTCTCACCTATCAACCTCGTAGTCTTCAAGGGGTCTTACTCAGT